>Ga0209291_1000165_pt1 | contig 65156 bp, 57 predicted proteins | sample GOMGulsemesocosm_FD_184633 | JGI IMG/M metagenome (GOLD analysis project Ga0209291, IMG submission 184633) | Methane-oxidizing microbial communities from mesocosms in the Gulf of Mexico - GOM9B Gulf of Mexico (SPAdes) (version 2) | ecosystem: Environmental > Aquatic > Marine > Cold seeps... | reverse complement strand
CGTGACCCACTAAAATAAACTCAGCTTGTTTTGCTTCTATAGGTAATAGTTTATCAACCAAGTCGGTATCAGTCTCAATCGGCAATGGCAAAGAAACATTAACCAATCCAGGGTTAGTAAAAGAGGGCGCCGTCATAATGCTATCGTCGCCATATTGAAATAAGTACCCCCCGACGCCGAGATATTGAATATCGAGCTTTTTATCGCTACTGAATAACGATTGTTCATTTATATTTCGAAACGCTAAATTATCATGTAGCAATAAACCATCCACAGACGTCGCACAACCAGATAGCAGCCCAGCCATAACGCTGCTGAAAAATACTTTCAGTGTATAACCTTGCATAACCCCCCCTTTATTTACCTGAATCCTTAAATATAATCTCATTAAAATAACAAATAACGCGATATCGAAAACAGTTAATGCGCGTTTAATCTCACACCAATATCAAAATAGTACTTTGTATTGACGTTAATCTCATTCTTCTCGCACATGTATAGTTAAAGTGACTTAGGTATAGCCCTTTTCGAACATTGTCACTTTTCGTCATTATTGATACCTAACTTGTCATTTTTTTGGCAGTAAAAAGCCTTTATTGGTTGCTTTAATAGAGTCATCGCTTGTTAAGCAGTCTTAATCAAAAGGAAACTGACCATGAAAAAATCTATCTTCGCAAAAACATTACTTATGACGTCAATGGCATTCATGAGCATCTCAGCAAATGCAGCAGAACAAGAACCACTAACAACATGGGAAAAAGCAGGTGTATTTTCATCAACCATTATCGTTGGGACCATTGCAGGTGGTCCAATTGGATTAGTACTCGGTGTTGCCGCCGGAGATTGGATTAATAATACTTGGGACAAATCAATTGAATCTGATCAGCTTATTTCAGAAAACCAACAGATAACAGAGAATTTATTGGCAAGTGAATTGCAAAATAATCAGCTGCAGCAAGATGTATTAATTTTGGACCAACAGATCCAGCAAATATCAGAGACAGATGAGTTAAACCAACAATTGGTATTAGATGCATTACAGTTAGACCTACTCTTTGCAGTCAATCAAAGCGTGATTGATATAACGAATCAAGCACGGTTAACACAAATAGCTGATTACTTAATAGAAAACCCAACAATAAGCATCGTTCTATCAGGTCATGCGGATCCAAGCGGACAAGAAGAACTGAACATTAATTTAGCACAACAAAGAGCTGCAGCAGTTCATGATAAGCTTATCTCGTTAGGGGTAAACGAAAGTAATATCCAAGTACATTCTTTTGGTGCGGAATTAGCCAGTTCTAAGTTAGGAGATCTTACTCAATATCCACGAGATCGCAAAGTGAGTATCGAATTTATCGATGACCTAAAAAACAATTTACATGATAGCGCTGCAGATGAAATAGTGATGCAATTCTAACAGCCCAATAATAGTCTTATCCTTACAATAAAGGCTAGCGATAATTCGCTAGCCTTTTACTCTTTTCAAAACTTAAATACACTTGTTTTATACTGGAATATTATTGTCCTATACTGAAATGGTCGTCGCAAAATATTTAAGTTATATTTTATGATCTAAGTAACAGTTTGCTAGCCCCAAGTGAGTATATTTAATAGTGTATTTCACGACTATTTCGTTAGTCACATCTTAACTAGGAGCCTCATCATGACCATTAACAATATTCTTTGCCCAACCGACTTTTCAGATACAGCGAATAAAGCGATAAGCTATGCGGCAGAAATGGCATTAAAATATGATGCTACCTTACACTTAGTCAGTGTGATTAATGAGATCCATGGCTTTGATAGCTTTCAAGTACTTGCAATCACCCCAAATGACATTCACGAACACATGCTAAAAATAACGCAAGAAAAGCTCGATGAATTAACCACTGATATTAAGCCAAGCATACCATTACATACAGCCGTATTAGAGGGACACCCATCAACAGAAATTACGCAAGCAGCGGTTAATTTTGATTGTGATATGATCGTCATAGCAAGTCATGGTCGTACTGGATTGGAACATATCCTAATTGGCAGTGTTGCAGAATCAGTGACTCGCCAGTCTCACTGTCCTGTCTTGATCGTGAAATAAAATAAAGATGAGCCCCATTAACTCAGATAATTTAATGGGGTTTTCTTAACTTAAGATCAATACACTTTAAGGTTAATGCCATTAACGCGGTGTTAATGTCAGATGTAGATTCGTTGGTCGCATCGTAAATGCAAACTCCTCTCCGACTTCTGCCGCCTGTTCTGGTTGGTTTATCGCGTAATACCAACATAAACGCGCAATAACAGCCTTACCTTCCATGATAGCTAAACGTTCACCAGGACAATGCCTTGCCCCTGCACCAAACGGAATATGACTACTTTGCAAATGCGGACAAACCGGTTTTTCGGGTGTTGCTAACCAGCGTTCAGGGTTAAATTGTTCGGGGCATTTAACGACACTTTCATCTAAACCACCGGGACGCGTAAGTATGAAAATAGCCGTCCCTTTCGGTAATTGAATACCATTACTTAATACCGTGTCCTCTGTCGGTTCCGCTGAAATTAGCGGTGCAGTCCCTTTAAGTCGCAAGCCTTCACGTAATATAGCTTCAATAAACTCAAATTGCTCTAATGCCACCAGATCTAGCGTTTCAATATCGCCATTACAAACCTGAGAGACTTCATCAATCACTTGCTGCTGTAAATGTGGATTTTTAGCTAAATAATACAAAGTCCACGCCAGCATATTAGACGTTGTATCTTCACCCGCGAGTAGCAAGGTCAAAATGTTGGCAACAAGTTCATCATCCGTTAACTTATTATCCTCGCTGTCACTGGCGACAATCATGGCTTGTAAAATTGTGTCAGGCTCTTCGGATAACTCACTATTTCCAGCCAAATCAGCTTTAGCTTTGGTGATCATAGTTACCGCTAATTGATAGACTTCTTCGCGGGCTTTATCAATACGACGCGTCTCAGGAGTACGGATATAATGCCACCACGGAAAAGGATATTTACTGCGTTTGTTTAATGCGTGGAATAAGCGATCTATGTTATCTCGTAGATGGGTATCGGTACTGCCTGATAGCATATTGGTTTGATAACCAAATACCAGACTGGTGGTAATATCAATCGTAAAATACTGCAATAACTTATGTACGTTAAATGCAGCTCCCGTCGCTATTTTTTGGTCGATAGTCGTTTGTAAATTGATGGATAATGACTTGAGGTGAGGAACAAAGTTCGCCAATGTTTTGTAAGAAAATGCAGGCATAATCAATCGTCGTTGCCGTTTCCATTTATCACCATTACTGGAAAATACCCCATGAAACCCCAAATCTTCAAACAACCACTCTAGGCGTTCTGTACGATTAAACAATTTCGGTCTTTGCTTGATAATTTCTAAGCCTATTTTAGGATCTGAAATGACTAAGAATTGCTTATTTAACAATTTTATTTGATAAGCAGAACCGTACTCTCTAGCCCAAGATTCTAAATTAGTATGAAATGACTCTGATGATATTTGAGTGAAATTACCGAGAACAGGTGTTTGTTTTGGACCTGGCAGCTCATCGAGAGATATTGTCGATGCATTCATATCCTTAACCATGTTGGCATTCATTTAGCTTTCCCTGTTTTATATAGAATAGTGCTACAAAAGTCGCTACCATTAACAATAGAACACTTTTTTAAGATGGCATTGCAAATGCAATCAGGTCTCAAAAAATAGGTAAGTTAAATATTTGGTATTACTGTTTTTATCTTTAATACTATTTTTTATCTTTAATACTATTTTTATCTTTCGTAAATTCACTAAACCAAGCGGGTATTCGCTCTTCCAGCCAATATTTTGGCTTTAAAATTGAGCCATATACAAAACCGACATGCCCGCCATAGCGACTTAATTCAAATAATATATTTGCCGACATATCTTTTAGCTCAGGGATCACTTTTTTAGTTAAAAATGGATCATCTTCCGCATGAATAAATAATGTAGGCGTTTGAATCTTATGTAAAAACTGCAAACTACTGCATTGGCGATAATAATCCAGAGCATCTTTAAAACCATGCAGCGGCGCTGTTACACGATCATCGAATTCGACAAACGTATTTAATTTTTTGACTTGCTTAGTAGTCAAATTCAACGCAGTGCGCATATCCAAATGTTCGAATTTACGTACTACACTGGCTTGCAGACGTTTAATCAATCGTCGTTGGTACGCTTTAGAAAAACCTTTTTTAATCCGCTCTGCACTTTCAGCTAACAATAGGGGTGCTGATACAACAGATGCTGCTAATAATTGAGATTGCTTACCTGTTTGTGCCAAATAATGCGTTAACACACTACCTCCGAGCGAATACCCGACAGCAAATAACGGAGCATGAGGGTAGCGCTTAGCAATCAAACCAATCACATAACTTGCATCGCTGGTATCACCAGAATGATAAGCCCGTAATAAACGATTTGATTCTTCACTACAGCCACGAAAGTGCATGACTAAACCAATCCAGCCAGCCGCACTGACCGCACGCATGATCCCTTTGACATAAGGCGACTCCACAGAGCCTTCAAGACCATGAAAAATAATAACAATCGGTTTATTACTTTCTACTGTTGGCAGAGCAGTCCAAGCAAGATCAAGAAAATCACCATCTTCAAGCTCTAGTCGTTCATTGATTGTTGGGAACGTCAGATTTCGGCGGCTAATCGTCGGCAGCATTGTTTGTAAATGCGCATTACGAATCCACCACTGCGGCTGAAATTGACTCGGTTGAAACATCTTTAAGTACCTTAAGTTAACCTATTGGTTATTTAAACAACGTCTGGCATTTTATTGGATATTTTATAATAACACCATCGTTAGTTTAATTGGGCTCCGTCGAGTAATTGATACCGCCAAGGTTAATAATGTTGTAAACTGAAAATAATTTTACTTATAACCAGTGTCATTAATGAATTATATAGAACTTGAGTCTTATTCTCGAAAATGGATATTTAATCATTCGTCGTTACCAGTTAACGCAGAAGATTTAGCTAATATCAAGCCCTTTAGCAAAGCAAGAGCTGGTCAATTATGGAGCCAACTTATTAGCTCGCAATGCAACTTTACCGATCAATTCAGTAAAGGCGACTGGCCACATGACCAAAATACTTGGTTACAAGAAGCTGACTGGCAGCAAGCTTGGGATAATGATGATAGCAATGAATTACCTGAAGAAGTACTCGCACATTTAACCTGGGATGATAACAGTAAAGTTTATATTTGTTACGAACGCTTCAATATGATTGAAACGAATTGGGGCACATTTAAACGTAACTGGAAAAACTTTTTGTTCTATGATGACGGTGCATTATTAATCTCAGCGAAACGTAAAGAAGCCCTTTCATTTAAAGAGAGCGGTACCGTATTAATTGGTACTCGCGCACCTGTTCAACAAGCGAAATAAAGCGCCATTATGCATACTTCTTGTAGCTGTGGTTTAGCAATGCCCTTTAAAGATTGCTGCGGTAAATACATTTATGGTACGGCGATACCAGCAACCGCAGAGCAACTGATGCGTTCACGCTACAGTGCTTATGTAAACAATGTCCCCGTTTATTTAATGGCAACACATCACCCCGACTTTGTTGCCGATTTAAATGAAGATTTGATTGCAGAAACAGCCAAACATACCCAGTGGTTACGGTTAGAAATAATCATGAGCCAAGGTGATGAAGAAAGCGCAACAGGCATTGTCGAATTCAAGGCGTGGTTTCAAGAAGCTGAAGAAGAGGTTTGCTTGCACGAACGCTCTAACTTCGTGTTTCAAGACCAGCAGTGGTTTTATACCAATGGTGAATTAAATCCAGCGCCCCTAAAACAAGGACGTAATGATCCTTGCTTATGTGGCAGTGGTAAAAAATATAAGAAGTGCTGTGGCTAGCATCATTGCTAAGCACAGAAAATATGGCTAACCGCTTACTAGAAATAAGTATTTCATTTAGTTATATAATATTAAACATCAAACAAAGTAGTAGATATTATGGAAAAGAAAATATTACTGGCCGATTGTCCCGATCAAAAAGGACTAATCTCGAAGATCACCAACATTTGTTATAAGCACCAACTCAATATTGTAAATAATACTGAGTTTGTCGATAACACCCACAATCGATTTTTTATGCGTACCGAGCTCGAAGGTATATTCAACGATGAAACCTTACTTGCCGACCTCGATAGCGCACTACCTGCAGAGTCACACCGTAAGCTCGTTTCTGCTGGTCGTAAACGCATCGTTATTTTAGTCACCAAAGAAGCACATTGCCTTGGCGACATTTTAATGAAAAATTATTACGGCGGTTTGGATGTTGAAATTGCTGCAGTAGTAGGTAATTACGATAACCTTGCTGAATTAACAGAAAAATTTAACGTGCCTTACCATACGGTTTCTCATGTTGATATCAGCCGTGAAGAACATGAACAGCGTATTATTGACACAGTATCAAAGTATCAACCTGATTATGTTATTTTAGCTAAATACATGCGTATTCTAACGCCGAGTTTTGTTGCTGCATTTGAAAACAAAATTATCAATATCCATCATTCATTTTTACCCGCTTTTATTGGCGCTCAGCCATACAAACAAGCGTTCGAACGTGGTGTTAAAATTATTGGTGCAACAGCGCATTATGTAACAAACAACTTAGATGAAGGGCCGATTATTTTACAAGACGTCATTCATGTAGATCATAAATACAGCGCCGAAGACATGGCGCGTTCTGGTAAAGATGTAGAAAAATCAGTGCTCAGTAAAGCATTACGTCTGGTACTTGAAGAACGTGTATTTATTTATGAAAACAGAACGGTGGTGTTTTAGCTTCCTTTCGATTTCATAAACCATGGAGGATCCATAAATCATTTTGGATCCATCCCTGTTTCCTTTCAGATATACCTTTACAGCAATCACTAAATTGTTAATATTAATAGCTTATTCATCATTTAATGGCTCATTATGTTAACAATTATCTTTACGGCCTTACTCAGTAGTATCTTTACTGCACTTGCTTTTTTATATGTATTCAATCACGTAATTAAACCTTATTTAGCCACACAAATCGCCTTAATAAAAACAGAAGCAGAAACCACGATCAGTCAAGCATCTCCTCAAATAAGTAAAGATATTGCGGACGCTATCGAAGCCAAAATAGCAGAAATACAACCTGAATTAGAAGCGCACGTGAAACAAGAGTTAGATCAAATTATTGATGAATTCTTACCCGAGCTCAGTAAAGAAGTTGAAGACGGTGTCGATAATGCCTTTAAAAAGTTTATTCCGACCATAATGGGATCAGCTGCAGCGATGCCAGCAGAAACGATTCTAAAAACGAGCTCAACGTTACTCAATACCGGTATTGGCATCTTACGAAGTGTCACTCCTGATATTAAAAAGTAGTCATTTCCACGGTCATAATTGAATAGTGTGATCGGTCATGTATTAAGTCAAGAATCCCATCACGTGATCCAGCTTGCATTTTAAAACGTCATACTTGCAACTGGATCGACCTGCCTATAAACAAAAGTAATGTAGACTGGATTTTTCATTTTCGTAGTTTAATTAAATATGTTTCTAAACGAATTCTATTCTCAAAAAGACAGCTCTTTTCGCTTTACTCAACAACAAGCTAGTCGATTCGCGAAAACTGTAGCGAACGATTATAACAAGATCCATGATGTGGATAATAAACGTTTTTGTGTACCAGGTGATTTACTTTTTGCTGTTTCTTTGGCTAAGTTCGGCTTATCAGAAACGATGAAAATTGATTTTACCGGTATGGTGAAAAATGATGTAGAACTGCAATTTTTACCACTATTAGACCGTAAAACAGCGATAGTGAATGCTGATGAACAAGCATTTATGAAATTAGAGCTCAGCGGAAATACATCTCATAATGAAGAAATTATTAGTAAGATCATTAAAGAGTATGTGCAATTTTCAGGAAAGAATTTCCCTGACGTAATGGTGCCACTCATGCGCAGCGAAAACCTCATGTTTAACCCTGCACGTGCGTTAATCATGTATAAATGTATGCAAATAAACCTAACACGTGTCGATGTTAAAAGTATTGCACTAAAGTTTGATGAAGCAATTATTAACGTAGAGGGTAAGCGTGCAACCGTCAGCTTTAAATTTGATTTCTACGAAGGTGATGAAAAAGTAGGTACTGGCCAAAAAGAGATGTTATTAAGCGGTTTGATCCCATATGAAGAATCTGTAATGGATGGTGTCATTGCCGATTATCAAGCTGCAAAAACCAAGTACCTTTCTGCAGCAAGCTAGTCACCTACTTAATGTGGTCGAGCGGTAATACCGTTCGACTTAAAACATTACGTAACATAAAGCTCGATCTCACGCCAGTTACTCCTTTAATCCCCGTTAGTTTTCCTAACAGTAGCTCTTGGTAATGTTCCATATCTGGCACAATAACCTTTAATTGAAAATCAGCATCACTACCAGTAATAATACAGCACTCCATCACATCTGGAATAGCGGCGATCTCAGTTTCAAAATTATCAAAACGTTCAGGTGTATGTCTATCCATACTAATATGGATATAAGCCGTCAGCTTTAAACCAAGTTTAGCTTGGTTAAGCAAGGTGACATGTTTATCAATTAAACCTAACTCTTCTAAATGCTTCACACGTCGGGAGCAAGGCGACGCTGACAAGCCAATTTTATCCGCTAATTCTAAATTACTGATCCGGCCATTTTCTTGTATTAAATTAAGAATTAACTTATCTGTTCTGTCTAATTTCATGTTCATCACCCCTATTTCATCTTTTTACTTGTTTCGTATTACCTCTAAATTAAAAATAGAGACTACAAATAGCGCACGATAATACAGCTAGGGTTAATTATTGCTAATTATCGTCATGACTGCAAATATAATTGCTAAAAACATCACTATCATTGCAAACATCGCAACCACATCCCCCATCAACCTCGCTATACTAAACCCAGTTAAAGATAACGCCACAGCTGATTAGCAGACACCTTAACCTAGGTCAATGCGGTGATAGAAGTACCCTTCTTGCGACCAATCAGGCACAACTCCTTATCCAGGATAATCTTCACTACAAGTGATCGGCAATATTAACGCAAAGATAGGCATCCTAAACGATGCCTTTTTTGTACCTAATTTTTACCACTGCCAACCTTCAATAACAATTTAGCTACCACTTTCAAAGGCTAGCCTCTATAATTGACAAAATAATTTCAATTTCAATCACTGTCATTTCGCTATACGGCGTATAATAAAGTACTTAATCACTTCGTATTACGTACATTTCGTGACTCCGTCTGTATTAGCCAGTCACAAAACACAGGTAAATTTCAATGCATTATGCAAACATCACCGGTTGGGGTAAATGCCTGCCACCCGCGACATTAACAAACGATGACCTAAGCACTTTTCTTGATACTAATGACGAGTGGATCCAATCTCGAACGGGTATGCAAGAACGTCGTATATCCCATGTAAGTACATCAGAGTTAGCCTATGTTGCGGCGTGCCAAGCTATTGCAGCAGCAGGCATTGATGCATCAGAACTTGACGGTATTTTCTTTGCAACTTGTACTGCCGATTGCACACTGCCAAGTGCAGCATCAAAAGTACAAGCAAAATTAGGCGCAACCAACGCGGCTGTATTTGATATGAATGCAGCGTGTACTGGTTTTATTTATGGCCTAAGTACGGCAAATGCGTTCATCCAAAGCGGTCAAATGAACAAGGTTTTAGTGATTGGTGCTGAACGTATCAGTTATTTCCTTGACTGGACAGAACGTAGCACCGCAGTACTGTTCGGTGACGGTGCTGGTGCCGTTATCCTAGAATCAAGCACTGAGAAGCAGGGTATCTTAAGTAATAAAATTGGCTGTGATGGCGATGCTGGCCATATCCTTTCAGTCCCTAACTTTGGTACAGACAGAACCCGTTTCAAGAATGTTGATGGTCTATTTGACTTCAATTTCGAGGGTAAAGAAATCTTTAAACGCGCCGTAACACGCATGGGCGAAGCATCTGCAATTGCACTTGAAAAAGCACAAATGACACCAGAGGACGTTGATTTTATTATTCCTCACCAAGCTAACTTACGTATCATTGATTTCTTAGCGAAACGTATGGGCGCAAGTAAAGAAAAAGTCATGGTCAACGTGCACAAGTACGGTAATACCTCGTCAGCAACGGTACCGATTGCACTTTGTGAGGCATTAGAAGAAGGCCGCATTAAGGCTGGTGATAATGTGCTACTTGCTGCATTTGGTGGTGGTCTAACTTGGGGGGCTACGATGATAAAATGGGGTGAACGAATCACGCCTATCGCAACATCAGCAGCGGCTCTACCTGAGTATAACGGGACAGCTTTGGATCTAATCCAAGATGCAATTAAAGGCTGCCAGGATGCTAAATTAGCGCGTGAATCACAAGCGGACTAATACAATAGCTAACGCGTTGATGAATTAACTTGTTAAAAGTGCAATAAAGCCAAGTGGATGAAACTCATACACTTGGCTTTTTTTGTATTGATGATATAAAGCCAAACGACTTACATTCATATCACTAGATTCGAGCTACTTACACTCACCTTCTGAATAGCCACTAACACTAGCATCCGCACATGCACCACACCCATTACCGAATGTTTTCAATTCACCCGACGTCGTAGTTCCGCACACTGGACGGTAATCCATCGTACACATTTGTGGACGTTCATCGGGGCAACTATGACTGTAACTTGGTAATATGGGTAATGGTTTTGCTGTTTCAGCCGTGGTTTCAGTATTACTACACGCAGCTAAACCAAATACCATTAACGCTAACAAAATAGTTTTTTTCATCTTAATACCTGCTAATCATTTATTATTGCTGCTTATTTATATCTACAATAGTGGATTAAATAAATAAAATAGGCTTTCCAAAAACCGTTGTACTCGACTTCGTTGTCGCCATTCGGTTAAACAAACTTTATGTGAGTGTGCTATATAGGATAGCTGTAATTGATAAAGTTCGGCAATAAAAGGGGATTGGTCTATAAGTAATGTGACTTCAAAATTAAGCCAAAAACTACGCTTATCTAAGTTAACCGTCCCCACCAAACATAATTCATTATCCACAAGAATACTTTTGGTATGCAGCAGGCCATCCTGATATTGGTATATTTCAACACCGCAAGCTAACAATTCATCAAAAAATCCTTTGCATGCATAATCGACCATACGTGAGTCATTTTTTGCGGGCAGAATAATTTGTACCTTAACACCGCGCGCACTGGCCGTTTTAAGCGCCGCCTGTAGCGCTTCATCAGGCACAAAGTAAGGCGTTGTTAGAATTAATGATTTTTGTGCTAAATAAATTGCTGAAACCAACACTTGATGAATATTATCATCATCAAAATAAGGACCAGATGGTATCACTTGTACTTGGCTGTTCTCTTCAAAGACCACGCTTTCCTTGTACTGAGAAATAGTGGTATGAACTAAACTTTCTCCGGTTTCCATTTCCCAGTCCCATTCAAGTAATGAACCAGTGATAGGAATAATCGGCCCTTGCATGCGGATCATAATATCAACCCACTCACCCACACCTGCATTTTGTTTAAATACTTGGGGATCGATCAAGTTCATACTCCCGGTGTAGCCAACATAACTATCAATAGCAATGAGCTTACGGTGCATACGTAAATCTTGACGATGAAAGAATATCCGCATTGGTCCTACAGGTAACACCTCGACAAGATGGATACCAGCTTGCTTAAAGCATTTTGGCCAATGGCTTTTGAAGAACTCTGAGCTACCAACAGAGTCGAGCATTACCCGACAATCAACACCTCGTTTTGCGGCATTAATCAAAGCTAACGCCACCAGATCAGCTTTACCACCAACCGCCCATATATAAAACTCTAGATACACGGCGTTAACGGCACTATTAATGTCTGTCGTTATCTGCTCAAGAATACAGTGAGGACTCGTTAATAACGTCAACTGATTGCCGGTTACACTCGGCATTTGAAAACGACTATAAATTAGTTCACGCAACGGAGTAACCAAGACGCTGGTATTACTGCCATTTTTAACTCTATAGGGTGCTGCGCACTGGTTAATTCGTTGCGTAAAAGGCCCTAACATCGCCTCAGCTCTTTGTACTCTTTTTTTACCTAAATACAACTCACCAAAAATAACATACACAATAACGCCTGCAAACGGTAACGTGTAAATCACAGCTAACCACGCCAACGAGATACTCGCAGAACGTCGTTTAGTAATAACCCGAAATGACACTAATATAATGATGACTGCATGCAAAAAAACCAGCAACAAGGTAATAAAATTGGTGAATGAATCCCAGCTATACATTTTGATTTTCAATCCAGTTTTTCAAACGTTTAACATCATGCAGGTATTCGGTATTGATTTGCTCAACCCAATCATCGATATTCTCCCACCATGTAGGCTGCTCTGGTGATTGCGCCAATTGTGATACCTGCTGTATACGTACTAATCCAATCGAACCAGCTGCGCCTTTGATCTTATGCGCTTCATCAACAATCGCATCTTGGTCTTTGGCGGTTAAATTCGTGTTCAATATTGCTAAATAATTAGGCATTGTTTGTTCAAACAAACTGACGCTTTGTAATAACAGTTCCTTACCTAATGTCTCAAGATATTGCTGTAATAATTCAATATCAAGATATTCTTCGAGCATTTCTCGATCATCAGCGAGAGCGGCAGCCGTATAGTTAACCTTCGGTTTTTTACCTTGATCAACACTCTGCAATAAACGCGTTATAACGCCAGTCACCGCATTAATCGATAGCGGTTTACTTATCGCGTCGTCCATACCTTTTTCAATGTATTCTTGGCGGTTATTAATCACGTTAGCAGTGAGAGCGACAACCGGAGGTAACTCCAGCGCAGGATTTTCCCGTAATATTTTAATAATTTCAAATCCAGAAATATCAGGTAAATTAATATCGAGGAAAATTAAATCATAGTCATTTTTTTCCGCCATTTGGATCGCACTACGACCATCGACAGCAACTTCAACAGTATGGCCTAATTTATTTAATATAGCCGTACATACTGTGACATTCAGCTCGATATCTTCGACAAGTAATATCTGCAGTTTAGTTTGCTCACTTTCAACAACCGAGCTATTTTGTAAACTATCCACCCCATCGACATCAAATTCAATCGTAAAACAGGCTCCTTGACCTAGCTCACTGCTCACCCAAATATCGCCGCCCATCGCCGTCATGAGACTTTTTGCGACAGACAATCCAATACCCGTTCCGGTTGCCCGTTTACTTCCCTGTTCCTGATAATACATCGCAAATATTTTATCTTGGCCCTCTGCCGAGATACCAATACCGGTATCCTCAACTTCGAATGTCAAACCAATTTTATTACCTGCTTCCGCACTGGTAAACACCCGAATGCTCACCTCACCTGAATCGGTAAATTTCACCGCATTAGACACCAAGTTCCACAATACTTGACGCAATCGGGTGCCGTCAGCATTAATAAAATCAGGGATTTCACCAAATACATCAAACTCTAAAACCAACCCTTTTTGTTCGGCTTGAAGCAGCGCTAAGGTTTTTATATCATTAAGAAAACTTCTAAATTCAATCGGTTGATTTACGATTTCAAATTTGCGACGATCAAACTTGTCCAAATCAATAATATCATTAAAGATATTACCCATTGTTTGGGCGCTAACATAGATCGTATTTAAATGCTGACGTTGTTTATCGTTAAGTGGACCATCAAGTAAGATTCGACTTAAACCAACAACACCGTTTAAGGGAGTTCGTAATTCATGGCTAATGGTCGAAATAAACGTGGTTTTATCTCGGCTGGCTTTCTCTAGGGCATCTTGGTACTTCTTACGTTCGGTAATGTCACGGCCATAACCCAGCACTCCAATATATTCATTTCGTTGCCCAAAAAATGGCACTTTCCGTAATTCAAAACAGGCCTTGTGACCATCTGGATATGTTAACCATTGTTCATAAGTTTCTGGTAATTGAGTGCTCAATACAGCTTTATCTGTTGCCGCGAATTTAGCCGCAATCTCAGTATCAAAAGCATCAAACGGCGTCAAACCAATAAGCTCTTTTTCAACTTTACCTGTTAACGCTTCCATCGATAAATTACAGCCCGAAAACTGACCACACTCATTACTGTAATAAACGAGATCGGGAGAACTATCAATGAATGACCGCACTAATGCCGAACGTTCTTCGACAACTAATTGTGCTTGTTCACGCTGAAAGACTTCATTCTCTAAGTCTTTGAAGGCTTGGTTTCTATCTGCTTCTGCTTTTTTACGTTCTTCAAATTCATCATTAAGTTCAATTAGATTAACTTGTAATTCTTGCTGAAGCTGCAAGTCTCGGGCCCGTACTTCTTGCAGTTTGTACACCATTTTAGTCAGGCGTTTGCGCGAGTCTTCGAGTTGTTGCACAACAATCGAAAGGAAAAATACCACCCAAGGTGTCACGACACTCGCAAATAAAATCGCGGCATATAAATCGTCAAGTTTAACCTCTCCACGTAGGATATAATTAATACTTGCTTGAATCGTAATAGAAAAGAAAATAACCGTGGCAGCAGACAAAATACTAAAGCGAATAACACCTAGCTTAGTGAGCATATCAACATAGTATTGAGCCCAAGCTCTGATTTTAATCATGATCGATCCATATAAAATTATCTAGACCATCCATAATATACGATAGGTTATACGCAAACCACAGGAAAATTAAGGTTTTAATAAATCAAAGTCTAATTCCAGTATCGTATTATCATTACTTGGCTCTTGATACATAGAATACTGATTTCGTCCATTTTCCTTCGCGATATATAATGCTTTATCCGCATTTTCAAGTAATTGCACTTCCGAACTTTCTGATTCTGGACACATAGTTGCAATACCGATACTCAATGTGACATCTTTTGCCGCTTTAGAATAAGCATGCTCAATACCTAAACCTTCAACAGCAGTAATAATCTTGCTGGCAAGGCGAATTGCCCCCTCTTCGTCGGTGCTAGGCAAAATAACTGCAAATTCTTCGCCACCATAACGCGCGACTAAATCAGCACCACGATGAACTTGGTCATTCATCACTTGCGCTATTTTAGCCAGTACAACATCCCCCATTGGATGACCATAATTATCATTGTACAACTTGAAACAATCAACATCACAGAACAGTAAAGACATTTTTTTTACTTCATTATGATGAGTCAACCAATAATGCGTTAATTTATTATCAAAGGTACGTCGATTTGCCACTTTAGTCAGTGCATCCGTTGAACTCAGTTCATCAAATTTTTCAATTGCTTGTTCAAGATCATGCTCAATACGCTTACGTTCAGTTAAGTCTCGATAAATAATTAAAATACCACTTTCACCATTCATATTATTTATATAGCGCTGCTTACATATTTCATACCAACGTGAATCTTGATCTGATAGATGCAACAACTCTTCATAGCGAACAGATTTACCATCCAGTAATAATTGATTTTCTTGCTCTAGCAACCAGGTTTTCTTATCGATACTAATCAAATTTTTTCTATCCATACCAATCAAATCGGCATGTTTAACACCAACAACTTCACAATACCCTTCGTTCGCCCCCACAAATTTTCCATTTTCATTCATAAAAGCAACAGGATCTGGCGTCGCATTAATGACTGAGTTTAATAAACTATTATTACGGCTAAGTTCTGCTTCTATACGTAAGTGTTCACCGTTCTCATTAAGTAGTCGCTCATTCAGTTCCATCACTTCTGTGAGATCATGAGATACAGTTAAGATAGCAACAACTTTTTCGTGCTCGTCATATAAAGGATATTTAATGGTTTGTAATAACATATTATCATCATCGGCAGTCCTCCACTCTTCATATTCTTGAACTTCTCCCGTGAGGACAGTTTTTTCATAAGTGTGAATTTGTTTCAGCTTGGAGGCGCTATAAAAATCATGTTCAAAATGGCCATTTACTTGCTCTACCGATTGCTCGAATTGAGCTGCCCATGATGGGGAACAATTAAGAATTAATCCATCTAAGGTTTTAATATGAATAAAAGCCGAATTGGATAGAAACAAGCTATTAATGATTTGCCCATCCATATCCCAAGGTGAAATAGCGGAAGAGTTCGTACCAATATGCTCAATCTGACACAACCAAGCCCGGCGACGTTGATAATTAATTTGTACTGCGCTAAAGCGTAACGTCTTTTTTAGCTGCTTAATATGGAAAACATCATTAGTGACCGTAGTCTCATCAACTCGATGGGATAAACGCTCGAAGCAACATTGTGCAATAATATTACTGGTATTATTCTCTTGATCGAAGATAGTCGCGATTGCAGAATTAGAATAAAGTATCGTGCCTTTTTTAATATCAAGAACAAGTGTTGGCGTTGCCGAAAAGGTCAATAATGATTGGTAAGTCGTGAGTTTTCGTAATAATGTTAAAATAACAAGGATAGTTATCAATAAGGCTGTGACAACCAACCAAAACGTCATTCCGACTGACGTACTTGTTGAAAGTCCAGTAATATCCTGCCACCAACTGAATATTTCAGTTATAAAAAATTGATAATTTAAATCCATATTTCACCTAAGATCCATCTCACGCTGATGAACCATACAACACCAAAATCAGATCACTGTAAAGCAGTTCTAATTAAAATTACCACTATCGCCCACTTTTGTTTTTCATACTTTAGTACGAGGTAGCATAAACCTAATAAATCAGTGTATTACGTTTAAATATGACGACGAATACTCAGCAACAAGATTAACAACTATGAAAACAGAGATAAAAAATCACACAATGTCATATTGTCAAAATAAAAAACCATTTTTTAAATAATCATCAGTATTTTGGCCAGTTTATTATCCAATATCAAAACAAATGGACCATTTACATGAAAAGGTGATAAGTAGCTCAGAATACATTTTTAGATTGACCTAAGTATTAATTCTGGTAAATTTGGCAGGTTAGCCAATTTTCGGCTTTTGGAAACTTTAACGATTTATCTATTTTTTTATGTATTTTGTACTCATGAGTAGAAGCTCAATTGGGTGTACATAGTTTAGAATTTAGTGAATTGAATGCAAGGGAGAAGTGCAATGTCAGTCTATGACCCGTCGCTGGAAAAAGACAACTGTGGTTTTGGTTTAATTGCCCATCAAGAAGGTGAAGCTAGTCACAAGTTAGTTCGCGTCGCTATATCATCATTAGACCGTATGCAACATAGGGGCGGTATCGCGGCAGATGGAAAAACAGGAGATGGCTGTGGTTTGCTAATGCAAAAGCCTGACGGTTTTTTCCGTGCTATCGCGGTAGAAAATGATTGGAATCTAGGAAGTAACTACGCCGTTGGTATGATGTTCTTAAATCAAGATACGGATAAATCAGCAGCAGCAAAACAAATCATTAAAGAAGAGCTCGAACGCGAAACTCTGAATGTTGTTGGCTGGCGTGAAGTTCCTCTTGATACGAGCGTACTCGGTGAAATTGCAATGTCATCATTGCCACAAATTCAACAAATTTTTATCAATGCTCCTGCTGGTTGGGCGCCTAAAGATATCGAGCGTCGTTTATATTTAACTAAACGTCGTATCGAAAAACGCATTACAGATGATAGCGATTTCTATATTGCCAGCTTGTCAAACCTCGTCACGATCTACAAAGGTCTGTGTATGGCGGGTGATCTGCCGAAGTTCTTTTTAGACCTTGCCGATCTTCGTATGCAATCTGCAATTTGCTTATTCCACCAACGATTCTCAACAAATACATCGCCAAAATGGCCGTTAGCACAACCATTCCGCTTTATGGCGCATAATGGTGAAATTAACACGATCGAAGGTAACCGAGAATGGGCTCGCGCACGTAGTTATAAATTTAGCTCACCATTACTCCCTGATATGCACGACGCTGCTCCGTTTGTTAATACCAAAGGTTCAGACTCATCGTCAATGGATAACATGTTAGAACTCTTTTTAGCCGGTGGTATGGATATTTTCCGCGCTTTCCGTCTATTAGTGCCGCCAGCATGGCAGAATCATCCCAATATGGATGATGATCTACGTGCATTCTATGACTTCAACTCGATGCATATGGAACCCTGGGATGGCCCAGCAGGTATTGTACTAAGTGATGGTCGTTATGCTGCTTGTGGTCTCGACCGTAATGGCTTACGACCTGCACGTTATGTACGTACCACAGACGGGTTTATCACTGTCGCTTCTGAAGTCGGCATTTGGGATTACAGTGCAGATGAAGTAATCGAAAAAGGCCGTGTAGGTCCAGGCGAATTATTAGTTATCGATACTGAAACAGGTAAATTATGGACATCTTGGGACATTGACCAAGAATTAAAAGGCCGTAATCCTTATCGTGAATGGTTAACGAACAATTCAACGAAACTAACACCGTTTGAAGCATTACCAAAAGAAGCTATTGGGATGCGTACTTTTAATGACGAACAATTAACAACGTATCAAAAACAATTTGATTACAGTAGAGAAGAACTCGATCAAATTATTCGTGTGTTAGGTGAAAATGCGCAAGAAGCAACAGGCTCTATGGGGGATGATACCCCGATGGCAGTCCTTTCAACTAAAACGCGTTCGCTGTATGATTACTTCCGTCAAAAATTCGCGCAAGTAACCAACCCTCCAATCGACCCATTACGTGAAAACCATGTAATGTCATTGGCAACTTGCATCGGGCGTGAACACAATGTATTTAATGAAACAGATGGTCATGCGCACCGCGTACTATTTGATTCTCCAGTACTACTATTCTCAGACTTTAAGCAAGTCACTGAATTAAGCGGCGAGCACTATAAAACCGCAAAAATTAACCTTTGCTTTAACGGTCAAGATGAAACTCTAGCACGTGCCGTAGCACGTGTTACTGCAGAAGCAATTGAACTTGCTGCTTCTGGTGCTGTGTTATTAGTACTAACTGACCGCACGTTAGCGAAAAATAATTTACCCATCCCTGCAGCAATGGCAGTTGGTGCCGTACAAACAGCATTAGTTGACGCTAATTTACGTTGTGATACCAATATTGTTGTAGAAACGGCAAGTGCCCGAGATCCACATCACTTCGCCGTATTACTTGGTTTTGGTGCGACTGCGGTTTACCCTTATCTTGCTTATGAATCACTACGTAAACTTGTTGAAATAGAAACAATTCAGCAAGATATTGCTAAGACATTATTAAACTACCGTAATGGTATTAATAAAGGTCTGTACAAGATCATGTCAAAAATGGGTATCTCTACCATTGCCAGTTATCGTTGCTCACAACTGTTTGAAGCCGTAGGTTTAGCCGACGAAGTTATTGAGTTATGCTTTAAAGGCACAAGCAGCCGAATCAAAGGTGCTGACTTTAGCGATTTCCATATCGACCAGCAAAAACTAAGTAAATTAGCATGGACAAAACGTAAACCGACCTCACAAGGTGGTCTACTTAAATATGTTCATGGTGGTGAATACCATGCTTATAACCCTGATGTTGTCAGTACATTACAAACAGCAGTACAAAGCGGTAAATACGAAGACTACCTGCAGTATTCAACAGAAGTAAATGAGCGCCCTATTGCAACTTTGCGTGATATGTTACAGCTGAAAAAATCAGATAATCCGGTTGCACTGGATGCTGTAGAGCATGAAGATAACTTGTTCAAACGTTTTGATACCGCGGCAATGTCAATCGGCGCATTAAGCCCTGAAGCACATGAAGCACTGGCGATTGCGATGAACACCTTAGGTGGTAACTCCAACTCGGGTGAAGGCGGTGAAGATCCACGTCGTTTTGGTACTTTAAAAGTATCTAAAATTAAACAAATCGCGTCAGGCCGCTTTGGCGTAACACCGCATTACTTAATGAATGCAGAAATCATTCAAATTAAAGTAGCGCAAGGTGCAAAACCAGGTGAAGGAGGCCAATTACCGGGACATAAAGTAACAACTGAAATTGCCAAACTACGTAATTCAGTCCCCGGTGTAACCCTTATTTCACCACCACCGCATCATGATATTTATTCAATTGAAGATTTATCACAGCTGATTTTTGATATTAAACAGATCAACCCATCTGCGTTAGTATCCGTTAAATTAGTATCTGAACCTGGAGTTGGCACGATTGCGACAGGTGTTGCAAAAGCGTATGCCGACTTAATCACCATTTCAGGTTATGACGGCGGTACAGCTGCAAGTCCGATTACCTCAGTTAAATATGCCGGTAGTCCTTGGGAACTTGGTTTAGCAGAAACACAACAAGCATTAGTTGAAAATGGCTTACGTCATCGTATCCGCTTACAAGTCGATGGTGGCCTAAAAACCGGTCTCGATGTTGTTAAAGGTGCGATTCTTGGTGCTGAAAGCTTTGGTTTTGGTACTGGACCAATGGTGGCCTTAGGTTGTAAATTCCTACGAATTTGTCACCTGAACAACTGTGCGACAGGTGTTGCAACACAAGACGACAAATTACGTCAGGATCACTTCCATGGTCTACCGGAAATGGTCATGAACTACTTCAAGTTTATTGCCCAAGAAACCCGTGAAATCATGGCATCACTTGGCGTAACCCAGTTAACGGATTTAATTGGTCGAACAGATTTATTAGTGCAACTAGACGGTCTCACTGATAAACAGCGTAAAATTGACTTATCTGGTATTACATATAAACCACAGCCAAAAGAAGGTTTAGGTATATATTGCCAAGCAACCAACGAACCGTATGATAAAGCAGAACTTAACGAAGCTTTAATTGCGCATTACTTAGAATCAATCACTGAGAAATCAGGGTTATCAAGTAGCTTCCCGATTAAAAATACCGATCGTTCTGTTGGTGCCCGCCTGTCTGGTGAAATTGCGAAACAGCATGGTAACCAAGGTATGGCATCAGATCCAATCACAGTTAACTTTACAGGTACTGCTGGTCAAAGTTTTGGTGTATGGAACGCTGGCGGCTTAAATCTTAATCTGATAGGCGATGCCAACGATTATGTAGGTAAAGGCATGACAGGTGGCCGCATTGTTATCCGCCCAGAACCCGGTTCAGCGTTTAAAACACACGAAGCAGTTATAGCAGGTAATACTTGTCTATATGGTGCATCGGGTGGCGAATTATACGCAGCTGGCTTAGCTGGTGAACGTTTCGCTGTGCGTAACTCTGGTGCAAATGCCGTAATCGAAGGTATTGGTGACAACGGTTGTGAATACATGACAGGTGGTATTGTTACAGTCCTCGGTGATACAGGTGTTAACTTTGGTGCTGGTATGACAGGTGGTTTTGCTTATATTTATGACCTAAGTGGTCAATTAGCAAGTAAACTTAACAATGAACTAGTGGAACAACATGCAGTAACGGATTACCCAATGCACGTTGAACACCTTCGCGGTATTATCATTGAACACCTTGCACAGACATGCAGTCAGCATGCGCAAGATCTGCTTAATGAATTCGATACAGTGATGAACAAATTTTTTATTATCAAGCCTAAATCAGCTGATATGAACGCATTACTTGGCCACAAATCACGCTCTGCCGCAGAGCTACGTGTCCAGGCTCAATAGGAGGGATCATGAGTAATAATGTATTTCAATTTGTCGATGTACAACGCATTGATCCAGATAAAAAAGCGTTAAAGATCCGTAAAGTGGACTTTATCGAAATTTACAAACCGTTTACGGCTAACCAAGCGAAAATGCAAGCAGGTCGTTGCTTAGAATGTGGTAATCCGTACTGTGAGTGGAAATGCCCAGTACATAACTACATTCCAAACTGGCTAAAACTGGTTGAAGAAGGCCGTATTATTGAAGCGGCTGAGCTTTGTCATGAAACCAACAGCTTACCTGAAGTTTGTGGTCGAGTTTGCCCACAAGATCGTTTATGCGAAGGTTCTTGTACGCTAAATACAGATTTTGGTGCGGTTACTATTGGTAATGTTGAAAAATACATTACCGACGAAGCCTTTAAAATGGGCTGGCGTCCAGACATGTCTAAGGTGGTTCGCAATGATAAAAAAGTGGCGATTATCGGTGCCGGTCCAGCAGGTCTTGCTACTGCTGATATCTTAGTGCGTAATGGTGTAACCCCTGTCGTTTATGACCGTAACCCAGAAATCGGAGGTCTATTAACGTTTGGTATTCCAGCCTTTAAGCTTGATAAAAGCGTAATGACTCACCGCCGTGAAGTTTTCACCGAAATGGGGATCGAATTTTGCCTTAATACTGAAATTGGTAAAGATATTCAATTCAGTGAATTAGTGGCAGAGTACGATGCTGTATTTGTTGGTGTTGGTACGTATAAATACATCAATGGTGGTTTTGACAACGGAACTGCACAAGGTGTTTATGACGCCCTACCTTACCTGATTGCCAACACGAATAATGAACTCGGTTTTGAAAAAAGTGCTGATGAATTTATCAATTTAAAAGGCAAAACGGTCGTTGTTCTAGGTGGTGGTGATACTGCGATGGACTGCGTACGTACTGCGGTTCGTCAAGGTGCTAAAGACGTTTATTGTGCTTATCGTCGAGACGAAATAAGCATGCCAGGTTCTAAGCGCGAAGTTAAAAATGCCAAAGAAGAAGGTGTTAAATTCTTATGGAATTTACAACCACTTGATATTGAAGTGGCAGGTGATAAAGCCATAGGCGTTAAAATGGTGAAAACTCGCTTAGGTAATCCAGATGAGAAAGGTCGTCGTCGTGCCGAACAAGTGATTGGTTCTGAGCACGTACTGAAAGCAGATGCGGTTATTCAAGCATTTGGTTTCCAGCCAGACCCGGCACAATGGTTATTGGATGAAGGTGTTACAACGAATAGCTGGAACGGCATTATTGCACCAGCAGAAAGTGACTTCCCATTCCAAACAGCAAATCCTAAAATCTTTGCTGGCGGTGATGCTGTTCGAGGCTCTGACCTTGTGGTAACCGCAATTGATGAAGGCCGACGTGCAGCCGAGGCAATACTCGACTACCTAGAGGTCTAAAGATTAAAAGGTTTAGACGTTTAAGCCGCTCATCGTTAAAATTACACATCTAATTAAAAACGCTAGCATTAATAATGCTAGCGTTTTTTTATTCTTTATTTTAAGCTAAAAAAAATGATAATATATTTAATTATCAACTGATTTTTTGTATTATATCCGTCAATTTAAAGGCATCAATGGCTTAATACTTGGTAATAATGAATTCGCTTAACACCCTCACAACAACGAAACTAAAGTGGATTACACTCCGAATCACTTTCTCTTTTTTAAGTATGCTAATTAGCGTACCAAGTTTTGCTGCGCAAGAGATAATCTTAGGCGATTATATTAAAACCGAATTACCGACCCCAGCTACCGAGCCTACAAGCGCTGATACCAATATCGCCATAAATACAGATGCAGTTACCACCACAGAAAACAGCCAAGAAATCATCCTCGCGGATAGCTTAGGTATAGATGAAGACTGGGTCTGGTTAAAATCGGGAGAATTTTTAATTGGAAAGATCGAAGATCTCTATGATGAAAAACTGGCTTTTGATAGCGATGACCTCGGTGATTTAAAAATTAAATGGAAAGACATTAGCCGTATTAATAGCCGCCAATTATTTACCATTCTAACCGTTAATGGGAAGGTTATCACAGGTACGATTGCACTTGAAAATGGTATAATGACGGTCAGTAACAACCGCCAGCATAAAGTTAATCAAAAAGATCTTATGACCCTGATCGCCGGCCCCGAAACGGGTACCAATATCTGGAAAGGCAAGGTAACCTTTGGAGCAAACCTAAGCTCGGGTAATACCAATAAACTCGAATATAATACCAATGCTGAACTTTCTCGTCACACCACAACATCACGAATTAAAACCTCATATACCGCAATTATTGGCGAGACTAATAACGTTCAAACCGATGAGAACCATCGTTTCGTCATGACCTACGATGTTTATAGTGATAAAGATCTGTTTTTCCGACCAATTGATTTAAACTTATATCGCGATCCGCTACAAAATGTAAACAATCGGATCAATCTCGGTATGGGTATTGGTTATCAATTTATTGACGACGGTGACCAAGAGTTGGAAATGCACTTAGGTCCCTCTTATTTATATACGAAATATGAATATACTGACGCAGAACTCAATAAAAGTGATTCCAGTCTCGCTGTATCCTTCAGTCTCGATTATGAACGTGAAATACATGACAAGATTGATTTTGAATTAAGTTATAAATTGACGGCTACAGAATCTGATCTTGGTGGATACCTACAATATACGAAATTAAACTTTGATATTGAGCTCACAGATATACTGGATTTCGAAATTACATTTTTCTGGGACCGTATCAATAATCCCCTACCCGATATTGATAGTTCTCCATTAGAAAAAAATGACTTTCGACTTGCGTTTGGCTTAGGTGTTTCTTTTAATTAATACCTTGACGACCAATTCATACAACAACGAAACTGTGCTAGCATGACATTTTTTGAGATAGATTAGAGACAACGATGAAAATTGGTATTATTGGTGCAATGGAACAGGAAGTTGAGATCCTGCGCGAGCAACTAGAGAACGTAACAACATTTACTCAAGCTGGCTGTGAATACTACAGCGGGTCACTTGCAGGTCATGATGTAATTTTAAGTAAATCAGGTATTGGTAAAGTTGCTGCAGCCGTAGCGACGACACTACTACTTGAGCATTACAAACCTGATTACATCATCAATACTGGTTCAGCTGGCGGTTACGATAAAGCGCTTAAAGTTGGCGATGTTGTGATTTCAAGTGAAGTTCGTCACCACGATGTTGACTTAACTGTTTTTGGCTACGAAATGGGTCAATGTGCACAAAAACCTGCTGCCTATATCCCAGATCCTCGTCTTGTTGAAGCCGCTAAAAAAGCGATTTCAGTAGACAGTGAAATTAAAACTATCGAAGGTTTAATTTGTACTGGCGATAGCTTCATGGCTGATCCGAAAAAAGTAGAAGAGGCACGTAATAACTTCCCTACAATGGCGGCAGTAGAAATGGAAGCAGCAGCAATTGCACAAACATGTCACCAGTTTGACGTACCTTTTGTTGTGATTCGTTCATTATCAGATATCGCGGGTAAAGAATCACCAACATCATTTGAAGAATACCTGGTTGTTGCCGCGAAGAACTCATCAGCAATGGTAGTAAACATGTTAAACGAGTTAAAATAACATGAATTTGGCCATGGATTGGACCAGCATGCAGTCAGTATTTATATTGCTGACTGCAGTCGTCATCGCACGCTTACCGCTCTGCCCACCTCACTTTCACCCTACGCAACTTTTAAACCTATTCTTTAGCGCCGTAGCGGGTAAAGTAAATAATGCACAACGCAGCCACCAGCAACAATATATTGCAGGTAACCTTGCGCTCATCATCATGCTTGGGTTTATCTTAATTATCGCCGCCGTCATTCAATTTATTATGATTGAGCCCATCTTATTTGAATTCGTATTATTACTGTGTTTATTGCAATGGGAAAAAATAAACTTACCTGAAGTTAATTTAGGTAACCTCGAAAAGCAAACTATCATAAGCCAAATACAACCTCGGACATTACGCGATTTAGACCAGTTATCCTTACTCGGTTTACATAAAGCGAGTATTGAAAACCTATGTCTACGTAATAGCTATCAGTGGTTTGCCGTTATATTTTGGTATGTCAGTGTTGGTATTTGGGCCGCGATTATTTATCGTGTAATTCAGCTAATGGCATATAACTGGAATAGTAAACTAACCGTTAATCGTCATTTTGGTCGCCCTGCAGCATCTTTACAGCTCTTATTAACCGCCCCCACCCATATCATACTCGGATGCACATTACGCAGCTTACAACGCGCGACAAGTCCGTTAGCAAATTTAAACAAACAGGCAAAGAAATGGCATCACTTTAGCAGCGGTTTTTTATTATCAAGTTTTGCCTATAGTCTCGCCATTCAATTAGGCGGACCACGAAAATACCAAGGGTCGATGCACCGCTTTAGTCAACTTGGCCATGCTCAGCCTGCACAACGCGATGATATCAATCGAGCACAACAAAAACTGACGTTGGCCTTATTAGTCTGGTTATCTTTTATTACCGCCATCTCCCTGCTTATTTCGATTAGATAGACTGACAATATTCACTTTTCAACATCATGAGTACTTATGTTTTTTTATGCACGCTTCCTTACATTCGTTATCATCCCACTTTTCACATTTGCATTACCGGTTCAAGCATTACCTTTACCAGTACAAGAAAAGTACCCACAGCGTATCGTATCGCTCTCACCGCATACCACAGAACTGATTTTTGCTGCTGGTGCTGGTGAACGACTAATCGGAGTCAGTGCTTACTCTGATTATCCTGAACAAGCAAAAACATTACCGATTGTCGCCAGTTCACAACAAATAAATATCGAAACGATACTCGCGCTTGATCCCGATCTGATTATTTACTGGCAACAAGGTAATTCGACGGCCGATATCAACCAGCTCAAAAAATTTGGTATCCCTGTTTATGCGTCAAAGACAGGTGGATTAGCCGATGTCGCAATACAAATACAAAAACTTGGCGAAATCTTTGGTACACAAGCGATTGCTAATCCAGCCAGTGATAAATACCGTAAAGCCTTAGCGCGGCTACGTGAAAATTATAAAAACAATCCCAAACAAAATCTGTTTTATCAAGTGTGGGCAACGCCATTAATGACCGTCGCCAGAGATCCTTGGTTACAAGAACAATTCGCCCTATGTGGATTTAATAATGTATTCAGTGACAGTCCCGTTCCCTACCCAGTGATTAACGTTGAGCAAGTACTCGTGAAGCAACCAGCAGTAATCATCGCAGGTACAGTCAACGACAGTGAATTACAGCAGTGGCAAACTTGGCAAAGTATCCCTGCGGTTAAAAATGGTAATATATTTAAAATTAACCCTGACGTATCTCACCGTTTTTCTCCTCGCGTACTAACAGGAATAAAAACACTCTGTGATATAGCCCTTAAAGCGAAAAAACACACCAAATCAATGTGATTTATTTTATGTTCAGATAACAAGTACAAATATTGCCATAATTCAAACAGCTAACTACAGTTAACAATACCTACTTTGGTATTGTTACTATTTTAGTTTTATTGATGGCAATCACTTATGGCACTGTTTACAACATTATTAATCGCACCATATCGCCTAATCACAAGCAACAGTAACTGATGAATGCGTGGGCCTGGTTATATCGTTGCTATGATATTCTCTGGCGTAAACGTATTTATTTGCTGATTCCCGTATTAACGATGCCGCTGATTGGCTATCAAGTTGGCCGCAGTATTCCAGAAAGCTATCACTCTCATACCACGATTCTACTGCAAGAACGCAACCTACTAAATCCATTCTTAGCCGAATTATCTTTGCCCCTTAATATTCAGTCTCGCTTTAAAACCATTAATATTCTCGCTAAACGTAACCCCGTATTATTAGAGGTTGCAAAACAAGTTGGGTTAATTCAATCAAGTCATTCAAAGGAGCAACGACAAAACATAGTTGAGCAAATAAAATCTTCATTAACACTATCGCTCACGGGGACAGACTTAGTTACCATTGAAATGGTATGGCCGGATCCGAAACAATTAAGCATAATACTCGATGCGGTCAGTAATCAATTTATTTTACGATTAACTAAGCCCAACCAAGATGTCGCATTAAACAGTAAAATTTTTCTTGCTGAGCAACTAGAGCAACAACATGAAGTATTATTACAAGCTGAAAAAGCCCTTTTTGGCTATAAATTTAAACATGCAGGCATCATTCCTGAGTTATATGAAGCCAGAGAATCGACACAGATTAACATCACAAACCGTATAAAAGATAAAGAGCAAGCATTAGCCTTGCTGCAATCTAAATTAACGCTATTAACAAAGAAATTAATTCTAACAAACCCTGCAGCTCAGTTTATTGATAATAAAATTAGGCAGCTCGAAACATTAAAAATCCACCAGTTAGGGTATTACACAGAACAACACTCGCAAGTTAAGTCAACAAGCCTACAAATATCTCGCTTACAAGAGCAAAGACAAGAGTTACAATCAAAAATACAAAACCAGCAAGCGTTGAACTTACTGTTAAACCGTATTACACGACTTACACGTCAAGCCTTAACAACCCAAGTAACACCGTTATTGCTGAATGAACTCGATGATTATGAGCACTATAGAAACGCAATCATAAAAATACAATTAGAATTGAATACATTAAAAAAGCAGCATGAGTATTTCCAAAAAAATCAAAATAAATATTCGATGGTTGAGCAAGAGTTACTACAATTACAACGTCATTTCACGACAACAAACACGCTTTATCAGAATCTACTCACACGCTATGAAATGGTATCAATTAGTTATGATCTCAGCGAGTTCGAGTCAACAAATACAGTTAAAATAATTACCCCCCCTTTCATTCCCGAAAAAACGATAAATTTATCTCTACTCACTTATATATTACTGGGATTATTGCTCGGGATAATACAAGGGGTAGCAATTAGCTTAACCCTGTCAGCAACACAAGATACCTTATGGCATGAAAGTCAAATTACTCACGTGACGGGTTTAAAAATTATTGCACGTCTCCCTTTAATTTCACCATCATCGGGTCGATAAGTGATCTAAAAAATCGTTTTCCCTTATTTTGCAGTTATTCCAACCATGTTCAAATTAGAGAAAAAATCCATTTCAACTCTCAACTTGTCACCTTGTTAATTGATTTAATTAAACCTAAATTTAAACTAATCGTAACGATCAAGGTCACTATATTAACAATCATTAAAAATAAACAACTAAAAATGCATTATCAATAGTTGCATGTTGAGATTAATACGCTATATTAAAATTAGAAACCGAAACAGCCGACCACTTTATTGGTCAAACCGGTGTGATTCATCGTATTTGGCTTTTCAATGCCGGCGTGCTTGGTTATCTCACTCTAACTTAGGGTTAGCGCTTTAGAAAAACAGCATTCGAATAACAAAAAAGCTCACTACTAGTAGTGAGCTTTTTTGTGTTTGTAGAATAATACCAATAGCGATCATCTTTATCGCTATCGTAAACCGTTTAGTTAAAACACATCGCTGCTGATAACAATGCTTGCGTATAAGCTTGTTGCGGTTGATTGAAAATCGATTCCGTTTCACCTTCTTCAACAATCTTCCCCGCTTTCAATACTAATATACGATGACTTACAGCCCGTACCACACTTAAGTCATGGGTGATAAATATATAACTTAATTGATACTGTCGCTGTAATTGACACAATAAATCTAAGATCTGTTTTTGCACAGTCCGATCTAATGCAGATGTAGGCTCATCTAAAATTAATATTTTTGGCTTAAGAACTAAGGCGCGTGCGATTGCAATACGTTGACGTTGTCCACCCGAAAATTGATGCGGGTAACGTGCTAAGGCGTCCACAGGTAGCGCAACATCAATCAAGGCTTGTTTAACCGCTATTTCGATTTCAGCATCACTGTGTTTGCCCTGCACCTCTAAACCCTCACTGATAATCTGACGTACCGACATGCGTGGGCTTAAACTGCCAAACGGATCTTGAAAGACAATTTGTAATGACTGACGATAATCACGCATAGCAGTCAGGTTTAATCCTTGCAGATTAGTCCCATTAAAATAAATATCGCCTTCACTCTTAATCAACCTCAATAGACCACGTACCAAGGTGCTTTTACCCGAGCCACTCTCCCCCACAATACCAAGCGTTTCGCCTTCATTTAGCTGCAACGACACACCGTCAACGGCTTTAACATGATCATAAGTTCGCTGCCAAAGCCCTTTTTTCAATGGAAACCAAACTTTAAAATCTTTTATCTGTAATAACGGTTTTGTAGATATCAACGTAGGCATGTCACGCTGTGGTTCAGCATCCAACAAAGTTTTGGTATAAGTGTGCTGAGGGGCTGAAAAAATACGTTCAACAGCACCCATCTCCACAATTCTCCCCTGTTTCATCACCGCCACATCATCGGCCAAATGTTTAACGATATTCAGATCATGGGTGATCATTAATATCGCCATTCCCAATTTAGCTTGTAATGATTTTAACAATGCCAAAATTTGTAATTGCACAGTAACATCGAGTGCGGTTGTTGGCTCATCTGCAATCAGTAAATCCGGTTCATTGGCTAACGCCATGGCAATCATCACACGTTGACGTTGGCCGCCTGATAATTCATGGGGATAAGAGCCTAATCGTTTTTTGGGTTCAGGTATCGCGACTAAATCAAGCAATTCAAGACAACGTAACTGCGCAGCTTTTTTATTGAATCCTTGATGCAAGAAGAGTATTTCTGATATCTGTTTTTCAATGGTATGCAGAGGATTAAGCGAAGTCATCGGTTCCTGGAAGATCATACTGGCCATATTACCACGTAGCGATTGCATCACAGCCCGGTCTTTACCTATGACTTCTTTACCCATCAACTTAATACTGCCCGCGGGATAGCTCACCGCAGGAAACGGTAATAACTGCAGAATAGATAATGCAGTCACAGATTTACCTGAACCACTTTCACCCACTAGCGCAAATGTTTTACCTTTCTCAATATTAAACGAGACGTGCTCAACGACTTGTTGTTGACCAAAACTAATCGATAAATCGTTGACTTCAAGTACCAGCGGTTTCGCTTCAGCGTTATTCATCACGCCCCCTTACGAGGATCAAACGCATCACGCGCCGCCTCTCCAATAAAGACTAATAACACCAAAATTACCGACATAGACACAAATGCAGTGATCCCCAACCAAGGCGCTTGTAAATTATTTTTACCTTGCTTAATTAACTCTCCTAACGAAGGAGCCCCTACTTCTAAACCAAAACCAAGAAAATCTAACGAGGTTAATGTGGTTAATGCACCTGTGAAGATAAACGGCATAAAAGTCATCGTGGCCACCATGGCATTAGGCAGAATATGTTTAAACATAATCGCACGATGAGATTGCCCCAGCGCTTTAGCTGCAATAACATATTCGAGATGACGACCACGTAAGAATTCGGCACGAACTACATCCACCAATGCCATCCAGCTAAATAACAGCATAATACCCAACAACCACCAAAAATTAGGTTGCACTAAACTGGCTAAAATAATTAACAAGAACAGCATAGGCAAGCCTGACCAGATCTCGATAAAACGCTGGCCATAAAGATCGATACGACCACCAAAGTACCCTTGTGTCGCGCCCACGGCTACACCTATAATAGTGCTAAATATGGTCAGAGTAATCGCAAACAACACTGATATACGGAAGCCATAAATAAGGCGCGCTAATACATCGCGGCTTTGATCATCGGTGCCTAATAAATTTTGACTGTCCGGCGCAGATGGTGCTGGTACCGTTAAATTATAATTAAACGTATCATAGCTAAACGGGATCAAAGGCCACCACATTTCCCCTTGTTCTAAAATAATCTCTTGAATATATTCATCACGATAATCTGCGGGGATATCGAGTTCACCACCAAATTCTAACTCGCTATAATCATATAAAATAGGTAAGTAATAACTTTCGTTATAGCGTATTAATAACGGCTTATCATTCGCAATAATATCGGCACATAAGCTCAATAAAAATAACCCAGTGAACAACCATAACGACCAATAGCCGCGTTTATTATGCTTAAAAGTTTGCCAACGATTTAGATTCATCGGATTTTGTTTAATGCGATGCCACGTTGCGATCCAGCCCATTATGATTGCGCCTCAAAATTAATACGTGGGTCAATCAGCATATAAGTAACATCACTGATTAACTTAATAATCAGTCCCATTAGCGTAAAAATATACAAGGTACCAAACACCACCGGATAATCACGATTAATCACCGACTCAAAACCCAATAACCCAAGTCCATCTAACGAGAAAATAATTTCAATCATCAAAGAGCCTGTAAAAAAAATACTGATCAGCGCTGCCGGTAATCCAGCTATAACTAATAACATCGCATTGCGAAATACATGTCCGTATAACACCTGATTTTCGGTCAATCCTTTGGCTCTCGCCGTGACCACATATTGCTTATTAATTTCGTCTAAAAATGTATTTTTGGTCAGCAAGGTTAAGGTAGCAAAACTGCTGATCACTGAGGCCACAATAGGTAAGGTTAAATGCCAGAAATAATCTTTAATTTGCTCGAAGGTCGTTAATTCATCGAAGTTAGCAGAAGTGAGTCCCCGTAAGGGGAACCAATCAAAATAGCTGCCGCCCGCAAATACCACAATCAGTAATAACGCAAACAAAAAGTTAGGTATCGCGAAACCAATCACCACAGCACTCGAACTCCACACATCAAATGATGATCCGTGTGAGATGGCTTTCTTTATCCCCAAAGGTATCGAAATAAGATACACTAAGATTGTGGTCCACAAGCCTAACGAAATCGACACAGGTAACTTATCCAATACCAGTTCAATAACAGAACTGTCGCGAAAAAAACTATCGCCAAAATCAAATCGTAAATAACTTTTAAGCATCAACCAATAGCGTTCATACAAAGGCTTATCAAACCCATATAGCCGTTCTAACTCTTTTATATATTCAGGATCAATACCTTGTGCGCCACGATACTGGTTACCACTGTCATGATTTAAATTAACTTTCACTTCACCCTGACTATTACCATCAACGCGACTGGTTGCTGAGGATTCAATCCCTTGTAATTTAGCTAAAGACTGCTCAACAGGCCCGCCCGGCGCTGCTTGGATGATAATAAAATTAAGAGTGATAATACCCAACAGTGTCGGGATCATTAACAAACAACGACGCAGTATATAACTCCACATTTACCTAATTTCCTTTACTGCTAACGCTGTCTTTTTGCCACCAGCTATCAATGGCTAAACCATACTTAGGTAACTGTGTCGGACGCTGTATTTGCTGCCAATATGCCACGCGGTAACTGCTAATATGCCATTGTGGGATCACCAAGTTTTTCCACAGTAAAACCCGATCAAGTGCTTTCGTCGCCGTAATCAAGCTGTCACGGTCTGTGGCATTTATCACCTTAGCCACTAATGCATCGACAACCGGATCTTGTAAGCCTATACGGTTAAGCGTACCCGGCATATTGGCAAATTCACTGCCCCACATACTTAATTGTTCGTTACCTGGTGAGAGGCTTTGTGCTTGTATCAAGGTATAGACATCAAAATCAAAATTATTCAATCGATTCAGATACTGCGACACATCAACAATACGAATCTCAGAGGCGACACCGATACGTTGTAAATTTTTACGAAATGGCTGAATAATACGTTCAAATGATGGGCTATAAACCAAAAACTCCAAACTTAATTGTTTACCGCTAGCATCCACCATTTTACCTGATTTCAACGTCCAGCCAGCTTGCTTTAACAAGCGAATCGCTTGACGCTGTTGCTTGCGTACACGACCATCGCCTTTGGTTTTATCCAATGTATACACTTGGGTAAATAACTCTGCAGGTAATTGTGCTTTAAAAGGCGTCAGCAGGGCCAACTCGTCCCCTTCAGGGATCCCCCTTGCCGCGAGTTCTGAATTACTAAAGAAACTGTCCGAGCGCTTATACGCACCGTAAAATAACGTTCTATTCGTCCATTCAAAATCAAACATTAAGCCTAATGCTTTACGTACATTAGGATCTTTAAATTTATCTTTACGTAAATTAAACCAAAATGCCTGCATACCTTGTGGATTATGATGTTGGATCTCTTCCTTGATAATGTTACCAGAAGTAAATTGCTTACCTTGATAACCCGTAGCCCACTGTTTAGAGATATTCTCAGCTCTAAAATCAACATCTCCGGCTTTAAATGCTTCAAAAGCAATGCTGCCATCTTTGTAATAATCAAAAATAATATGTTTAAAATTATAACGGCCACGATTTACGGGTAAGTCTTTCGCCCAATAATTATCATTACGTAGATATTCAATACTACGACCCGCATCAAATGCCTTCATCGTATAAGGCCCAGAACCGAGCGGTACATTAAATGTCGCTTTCGCAAAATCTTTACCTTGCCAGTCTTTCTCAGAAAATACCGGTAACTGCGCTAATATTAAAGCCAACTCTTTATTCTTGTTGTCTTTTAAATTAAATTTAATAACGGATTTACTTTCGATTTCAACACTGGTGACGTCTTTGTATTGCGCGCGTAATTGCGGTACACCTTTCTCTATCAATACATCAAAGGTAAACTTCACATCTGCTGCGGTTAACTCAGACCCATCAGAAAACCGAGCCTTGGGATTTAAATGAAAACGAACCCAACTGCGATCTTCTGGCACTTCAATGTATTCAGCCACCAGACTATATAAAGTAAATGCTTCATCGCTGCTTTGCTGCATCAAGGTATCAAATAAATATCCGGTACCACTCCCCGAGACGCCTTTAACGATATAACCATTAAAGTTATCAAAACTGCCCATAGCAGCACGTCGTAGCGTGCCTTCGCGCGGCGCTGTTAAGTTAACATAGTCGAAATGGGTAAAATTTTTACCATAAGCAGGCTCGCCATGCATTGCAATTGCAGAACGTAGAGAAGCGGTCATAACAGCGGTGTTCGCGATAGCGGCTTGGCTAGAGAGTAAAGACGTAAGAAATAGTAATACAACACTAAGCGATTGATTCATGGCGAGGTCCCTTTGCCCGATAAAGGCAATCATTCAAATTACTTACTAAAATAATAGCATTTAACTGTAATTAACAAGGATATAGATGCTATAGAGACAAAAATGTTCACCTTATATCCATATTTATTCCATTAGGGTTATAACCTACACGTTGTAAACGACACCGAGCTATCCTTGCTGACGTCGAACATAAAGCGCAAGGTTTTCACCGGTGAGTGGCTTACTTGCATAAAAACCTTGGTAAAAACTGCATTGCTGGCGTTGTAAAAATTCAAGCTGCTGGCGACTTTCAACCCCTTCAGCGGTCACATTAAAGCCCATGTGTTTTGCCATCGCCAATACGGCTTCCACAATCGCCATGTCGGACACGTTATAAGGTATCCCTTGAATAAATGAGCGATCAATTTTTAGCTCATTCGCTGGCAAGCGTTTTAAGTAACTTAACGACGAATAACCCACACCAAAATCATCCACAGCAAAGCTCACTCCGATGTTTTTTAAGTCAGTTATTTTACGGATAGCGTCTTCTGCATGCTCAATAACCACAGATTCGGTGATCTCTAAATTAAGTTGCATCGGATCCATACCAGTCTCATCCAATACCATCAATACCGAATCAACAAAGTTATGATCATGAAATTGTCGGGTACTCACATTGACGGATAATTGCGGTACATTAACGCCCTGCGACTGCCATTCAACAAATTGACGACATGCAGCCTGTAATACCCATATACCGATTTCAATAATAAGATCGGTTTCTTCGGCAATCGGAATAAATTCAGCTGGAGAGATTTGTTGTTTACCGTCTAAATGCCAACGCACTAACGCTTCAACACCAATAATCTCGCCACTTTGCACCATATGTTGCGGTTGGTAATGCAAAAATAATTCATTCTTAGCAATCGCACTTTTCAGGCAATTATAAATATGCAGACGCTTATCTGCTTTACGCTGCATTTTAACATCAAAGAAAGAGACTTTTTTGCGACCATTTGATTTGGCTTGATACATTGCCGTATCCGCTTGTTTTAACAAATCAGCCGTTTCTTGGTCTTTACTTGGAAATAACGTCACACCGATACTGGCACCGATATGCAAAGCTTGTCCCTTATATAAATAAGGCTGGGAAATACGCTCGATTAATTGTTCTGCGAATAAATTGGCATGTTGCTCCGCATGCATTGGATTTTCAGATAAATCAGGTAACAAAATGACAAATTCATCTCCTCCTAAGCGAGAAATTAAATCTTGATCACCTTGTATTTCTCTTAATCGCTGAGCAACTTCGACTAATATTCCATCACCTACGGCATGACCTAGTGAATCATTAATGGCTTTAAAATTATCAAGATCAATGAATAATAACGCACCAATGACCTGATTATTGATTGCAGCTTCATAATGCGTATCAATTTTTTGATTAAGTAAGCGACGATTGGCTAACCCTGTTAACGCATCAAAAAAAGCCAAACTGTGGAATTGTTGTTGCGATTTACTCGCCGTCTCTACCGATAATGCACACCGTAATTCGTTATCCATTAACCGTAAATTACGTTGGACTAAGGTTGCAATAGATTGACAAAAAGAGGAGATGAACATCGACGTACTATCGCATGCTTGCATACCATAGAAATTAATCGCACCAATTAATTTATCGCCTTTAAACAAGGGAGATATCAGATTTACAACACTTAATTTACCATTGATATCAACATGTTGAATGGTATTAAAGCCGGAATTAAGCTGTGTAACATCTGCGATACTAAACTCTATATCAAGATCGAGTATTGATATATGCCATGGTAATAATGGCATCACGCCAGAAAAATCTTCCGTAAATAAATGGATCTTTACATCGGTAATATCTAAGGTTTTTTTAGTTTTATTGACAAGGTTATCGACAAATAAAATAAATTCATCGTGACCACTCCAGTCTATGACACTTAACTGTAATAGCACGTGGTCAAGATGTGTAGCATCTGCAACAAGCTCATCACGTAAAGTCGTCATATTACATTTATTAATCATATTATAGGTATCAGCAATTATTTAATTTTATTGTCAACATAACTAAGCATAATGCCTAAGCATGACATAGAAGACAACGAATTTAACATAAATGCTTATAAATGTTTAATGCGTCACACTTTTAATCGCTTTCAAAAACTAAATTATTAAATGTGATCTATATCACTTTATTTAAACCTAAAAGTCGTATTCTGAAGTTGAACCAATTAAGGGTATTACACAAGGAGATGTCTATGACATTTGAAATAACCAGTAAAGAAATTAAAGTTACGGCTCCTATGCACGAAAAACTTGCGATGAAATATGCGAAGTTAGAGCGCTTCAATATTCCAATGATTAATCCGCACGTAACAATAACGAAAGACAAAAATAACGTTAAAAAAATTGAGGCTAGCATTCACCTTCCTCAAGGCCAATTACTCGCAGTTTCTGAAGGAGAAGATCTTTACGCTGCAATTACGATTTTAGGCCAAAAGCTAGAGCGTCAATTAAATAAATATAGCGAAAAACACTCAGCGCATAAAAGCGGTAAAGAACAGTGTCGCGCAGGTGTAATAAGCGGTGAAGAACTCCCCGTAGAAAAGATTTCTGACGAAGAGTTAGAGCTCGCAGAGTATTAACAAAAAGACTAAAATCTCCTGATTCTCTATTTATTAGAGGAACAACGAATAAGCGCAGCATAGGACTGCGCTTTTTTATTTCTGCAGTTTGTCCCAGACACCTTGACTTTGCCTCGCTAGATAAATAAATTAAACAATCAATTATAAATAAATGTGCACCATTAGGCATATATACCCACATAACCTTATAGAGTACGCACAAGGATCCTATTTCATGGCAGACCTCAACGATATTAGAACTCGCATTACCACGCTGGATAATAATTTATTAAAATTATTATCCGAACGCAGAGAATTAGCCATCGAAGTGGCAAAGAGCAAGCAATCGACGAGTAAACCAGTACGCGATCAAGATCGTGAACAGCAACTACTAGTGCGTTTAATTAATCAAGGTCGTACACTTGGCCTAGATAGCAATTACATTATGAACATTTACCACACGGTTCTTGAAGACTCAGTGCTATTACAACAAGCCTTTTTACAACAAATCAAAAACCCGAATGCTGCAATTTCAGTCGCTCGTGTTGCTTTCTTAGGTGATAAAGGCTCTTACTCGAATCTTGCTTGTAAAAAATACTTTGCACGTCAAGACGACCGTTTAGTTGAATTAGGTTTTCCGACATTCCAACAAATCATCACAGCTGTAGAAAAAGGCCAAGCTGACTACGGTATGCTACCAATTGAGAATACCTCATCTGGTAGCATCAATGATGTTTACGACCTATTACAACACACCAGTTTATCGATTGTGGGTGAGTTAACACAGCCTATTGAGCACAGTTTAATCACCACCTGTGACACTGATTTATCAAAAATTGAAACTATCTATGCGCACCCACAACCGTTTGCACAATGTTCATTGTTCTTAAGTGCACATCCACACATTAAAATTGAGTTTGTGGATAGTTCATCAGCAGCAATGGCTAAAGTAAAAGAATTAGACAGTGATAAAGTCGCGGCAATTGGTAGTATTACTGGCGGTGAGCTATACGGTCTGAAGCCAATTCGTACCGGTTTGGCAAATCAAACTGAAAACTACAGCCGCTTTATTGTTGTGGCTCGTAAACCGGTTGATGTGGCTGTACAAATACCAGCAAAAACCACCTTCACAATGTCAACAGGCCAACAAGCGGGTTGCTTAGTTGAAGCATTATTAGTATTACGTGAACAAGGCGTCAATATGACAAAATTAGAATCTCGCCCTATTCAAGGTAACCCTTGGGAAGAAATGTTCTATATTGATGTCGCTGCTAATTTACAATCAGACAAAATGCAAAATGTGATTAAACAACTCACGCGTATTACCAACCAACTAAAAGTATTAGGTTGTTACCCAAGTGAAGACGTGGCTGCAACTGATGTACCTGAAGATCAACTATAATTTTATAAGCCTACGATTGTAGTTTAAACACATTAAACAACGCATAAAAAAAGAGCATCTTCGAGATGCTCTTTTTATTTTTCTTTAAAGGATTAATCAAACAATCGCGTCATTATCTACCCAAAGAACTGGCGGTTATCATTTGCTTGTAACAATAGATTGCGACTTTCTTGCAAGAATTGTGTTGAATAATCACCAAACCAATCTGACACCATTTCGAACGAACGGATGAAACCCTCTTTATCATTACGCTCTAACATCTCAGCGGCTTGCATGAAACGTTCTGCATAACGTCGGATCATCGCCACATTATTATCTGACGCTAAAATAATGTCTGCATATAGCGTTGGGTCCTGTGCAAACAAACGTCCTACCATGGCTAATTCTAAACGATAAATAGGCGAACTCAGGTCCAATAATTGCTGTAGGTCTGGATTCTCTTCCGCCAAATGCGCGCCATATACAAACGTTGTAAAGTGACGCAAGGCTTGGATCAAAGTCATCGCGTCATCATGTTGCTTGGCATCTACATCATAAATACGCGCGCCCCAAATCTGCATTTGATCTAACAACCATTGGTATTGATCTTTACCACGACCATCACAACACACAATAACTTGTTTCGCCAAATTACCAACATCGGGACCAAACATCGGATGTAAGCCGACAACAGGACCTTGGTGAGCATTAAGCATCGCTTGCAACGGTTTATTCTTGATACTGGTAATATCAGCCAATACGCAATCTGTTGGTAAACGGCCTAATTTCGCGATAATGGTTTCTGTTAGATTAATGGGTACCGAGACAACAACAAGCCCCGCATTGGTAAATAAAGCATCCGCCTTATCCCAATCCCCCTGCTCAAGAATATCAACCTGATAACCAGACAGTCGGAACATACGCACAAACAGCATACCCAACTTACCAGCACCACCGATAACGACAATACGCCCCAAATCGGGTTTTACAGTTTTAAAACCAGAGTCTTTTTCAGATGCATACGACTCACGCATAACACGGCGTAATACATCTTCAATTAGATCACCTGGCACTCCTTTTTCTTCCGCTTCTTCACGTCTTTTTTCTAACATCGCGATTTCACGTTCAGGTACATAAATAGGTAAGCCATGCTCACTTTTAATTTCACCAACTTCAGCGACTAAAGCTAAGCGCTGTGCTAATAAGTCAACCAACTGCTGGTCAACATCATCTATTTTATCTCTTAATTTACCTAACGGATCCAGTTTCACAGACCATTCACCTCATAACGTCCTTGCCGTACTATTTACTTAGATATGTACAACTTACAGACTATGCTCTTTTAGCTAAACAGCCACTTAATTCAATTGCTGTTTCACGTAATAATGTATCAGTAGTATCCCAGTCGATACATGCATCAGTCACCGATACACCGTATGCCATATCCGCAATAGGTTGTTCTGACGATTGATTACCACCCTTTAAGTGACTTTCAATCATGACACCGATAATCGACTTATTACCTTCTTGGATTTGGTGAATCACGTTTTTCGCCACTAATGGCTGCAATTCATGGTTTTTATTTGAGTTAGCGTGGCTGCAATCAACCATCAAGCTTGGACGTAAACCAGCTTTGATCATGTCTTGCTCTGCTAATGAAACGGCAACTGAATCATAGTTTGGTTGCTTGCCACCACGTAAGATCACGTGACCATCAGGATTCCCCTGAGTTTGGAGTAACGCAACTTGACCGTCTTGATTAATACCCATAAAACGATGTGAATGTGACGCTGACTTCATCGCATTGATTGCTGTTGATAAGCTGCCATCTGTACCATTTTTAAAGCCAACAGGCATAGACAGACCAGATGCCATTTCACGATGAGTTTGTGACTCTGTTGTACGTGCGCCAATCGCAGACCAAGCGAATAGTTCAGCAAGGTACTGTGGACTAATCGGATCAAGCGCCTCTGTTGCTGTTGGGATTTCCATTTCAGCAAGCGTAATTAATAATTTACGCGCATTGATTAAACCCGTTTCAACATCAAATGAACCATCCATATGCGGGTCATTAATTGCGCCTTTCCAGCCAACTGTTGTACGCGGTTTTTCAAAGTACACACGCATAACGATATAAAGCTGGTCGCCTAATTCATCATGCAGTACTTTTAATTTGTGAGCATATTCTAATGCGGCTTTATCATCATGGATTGAGCAAGGACCACACACCACAAGCAAACGCTTATCTTTACCAGCGATAATATTAGCAATCGTTTCGCGTGCAGTCTGTATATACCCAAGGGCATGATTTGAAATAGGTAGTTTAACTTTTAATTCGGAAGGCGTCATCAATACTTGTTCAGAACAAATATGCACATTATTTAAGGTATCTTTTTCCATTACGTTGCTCATATATCCTATTTATTATATACAAATAACATACCGTAGCAGAATGTGATTGCAAGTAATATTTTGTACACAAAACGTGATGAAAGCCTACATACTTTCGAATGAAAGCTGTGCTAAGATACAATTCAGAAATTACCGCTATTTCATTAAAGCTAAGATTCCCAAGCAGTCAGGTTTGCAGCAGTCTAGTTTTATAGTATTGACATTATAATCAATATTACTGATAGTGACGTAAGCCCTTACACCAATCAATAATATAATTGTGGAAGTAAAATAATGAGTAACCAGTTAGAACAGCTAAGTAAATTAACCACTATTGTTGCAGATACAGGCGATGTGGACGCAATTAAATTATACAAGCCTCAAGATGCGACGACAAATCCATCACTTATCTTAAAAGCAGCTGCATTACCGGCTTATCAGCCATTAGTAGCACAAGCAATTGCTTATGCTAAAGAAAATGCAACGCCAGAAACACAAGTAGCGCTTGCATGTGACAAACTTGCAGTATTAATTGGTAAAGAGATTTTAACGACAATTCCTGGTCGTATCTCGACAGAAGTTGACGCGCGTCTTTCTTATGACACTGAAGCAAGTGTAAAACAAGCGTTACTACTGATCGAATTATATAAAGCGGTAGGTATTGAAAAAGAAAACATCTTAATCAAGTTGGCTTCGACTTGGGAAGGTATCCGCGCAGCAGAACAGCTTGAAGCAATGGGCATCAACTGTAACTTAACGTTGCTATTCTCTTTCGCGCAAGCGCAAGCATGTGCTGAAGCGGGCGTATTCCTAATTTCTCCTTTCGTTGGCCGTATCATGGATTGGCACAAAGCGAAAACAGGCGAAACATATGAAGGTGCTAACGATCCAGGTGTTATCTCGGTAAGCACTATTTACAACTACTACAAAGCATCGGGTTATAACACGGTTGTTATGGGTGCAAGTTTCCGTAACACAGGTGAAATCCTAGCACTTGCTGGTTGTGACCGTCTAACAATCGCACCACAGCTATTAGAAGAGCTACAAAACTCTTCAGAGCCTGTAGCGCAAGCTCTATTCTCAGAAGCTGAACAAGTAGCACCAAAAGCGAAACTAACTGAAGCAGCATTCCGTTGGGATCATAGCCAAGATCCAATGGCAGTTGAAAAACTAGCTGAAGGTATCCGCAACTTCGCTATTGACCAAAACAAACTAGAAGCGATGATTGCTGACTTATTCTAATTTGAATACAGCTTTTTAATTGCTAACAAAAACGGCCAACGCATTACTCAATAAAGAGCACTACGTTGGCCGTTTTTATTTAGTCAGTTTAAAAAGTAATTATACTTTTGGCCAAGCTAATGTCTCAGGCCGTGCATAAGCAACCAATGCTTCTTTACACTCAGCTGTCTCAAACTGCTCACCACTGAATTCGTCAGCGACAAAACTAAAATCTTCACCATCAAGGGTAAACTGCAAGCAATACGCGTGTAAGTAAGCACGATCGTACTTCCAAGCATCAGCACTTTGATATAGTGGGTCGCCACAGATAGGGCTACCTAGGCTGTTTAATGCTACACGTAACTGATGTGTTTTACCTGTGTGTGGTTTTAATACCACTAAACGCTTGCCATCACCGATGCTCTGCGTAAAAAACTGGGTAACAGCTGGACTAGTCAGTGTTTTTGTTAAACGCCACATGCTGCGACGAGAGCGCTCCATATCACCTTTCACTAAACCTTGTTTTTTCTTTGGCTTACTATCAATAATACCCAAGTAGTATTTTTGGATTTCATGCAGTTCAAATAACTTCGCTAATTTAGCAGCCGCTTCTGATGATTTAGCCAATAACAACAATCCCGATGTCACTTTATCTAGACGGTGTACTGGAAAAACTAATCTGCCAATATCCTTTCTGACGATAGAACAAATACCATCAACGCCGTCTTCATCATGAAAACCAATGCCCGCTGCTTTGTTGATAACCAAGAAATCGTTATTCTGAAATAAAATGCTATACATTAAAAAAACCGATGCTGAAAATGAGGCCGAAGTGTACCCTAAATAAGCAATATACCCAAGCTACTTAAAGATGCACAACCAGCAAACCGGATGAAGAGTATATTCAAAGCATCAAATAACTTGGGTATAAAAATCATATCCACCAGCAACTATTGACGTTAAGATAAGTAATAGCGCTAGGATAAGTAACATTAATAAAAGAGGAACTTACTTGTGTCAGAGATCAAAGCTGAAATTGATATTTACTATTGCCGACAGTGTAACTGGATGTTGCGCTCTACCTGGCTTACACAAGAACTCCTGCATACTTTTGGTGAAGAAATAAGTAAAATAAGCTTACACCCGGACACTGGCGGTCGCTTTGAGATCCATTGCAACCAGCAACTGATTTGGGAACGTAAACAAGACGGCGGTTTCCCCGAAGCCAAAGTATTAAAACAACGAGTGCGTGACATTATCGCCCCTGAACGTGACCTCGGCCACAGTGACCGAACGGTATAGCCAATGAGAACACCATCAACAATCATCCCCCCACTAACTGAACTTGAATTAACAGGGCAAGTACAAAGTCATGTGATTGAACTACCGTCACAACCTAATCTTATACACCAGCAAGTATTAGCTGCATTTCAACAGTTACAAGCGCGGGCAAAACACGCCGGATTCAATCTCGATGTAGTATCGAGTTTTCGCTCTTTTGAACAACAACTGCGTATTTGGAATAATAAATTTAATGGCCTTAGACCCATTCTGGATCATGACAGTCAGCCATTAGATCCAACTATACTTAGTGAAGAAGAAAAAGTATTCGCGATATTACGCTGGTCAATGCTACCCGGTGCAAGTCGCCATCATTGGGGGACTGAAATAGATGTGTGTGACTACAGCGCATTACCTCAGGGTTATCAGTTACAACTGATCCCACAAGAATATGACGAAGGTGGCTATTTAGCGTCGTTTTCTACTTGGTTAGATAAAAATATTGCCGACTGTGGTTTCTATCGCCCCTATCGACAAGATCTCGGCGGCGTATCACGCGAGCCTTGGCATTTAAGTTACTTACCTATCGCAGTAGAAGCACAAAAAGAATACACATTAGCACTCGCCATCGACACTATCCGAAATGCGGACATTCAAGGTAAAGTGGCGATTTTAACGAATATAGAACGTATTTATACCCAGTACATAAATAACGTTTCAGCACCTAATTAATATTAAATAACGCTCACATAATAGGAGGATTTATGGTTTGGCTCATTATTCTAGTGGCCTTAGGTTTTATTCTAGGGTCAATCATGGCATTAAAATACACCGCAAACATGAAAATGAAGATACCAGAGGAAATTGAACACCAATTTAACAAAAAATTACATCTTGATGCTGGTGAAAATGCCAAAGCATTAGCTGATGACGACGAGCAGCAAGAATATAACAATGAATACCGTAACGAATACGATAAAAACCCAATGCCAGATGACGACAAGAAAGACACAGACAAATAACACGCAATAAAAAGGGCCTATATAACGATACATAGGCCCTTTTTTATTCAATGACTAATACGCAAGGTGTGTCATTCCGATTATTCAGCCGCTTTCTCGGCACGTAATACATCAGCTGCGTCTTTCAAACTAATGAATAATTGACTCATCACTTCTGCTGACAAAGGTTGTTTGTCTTCACCAAAGAAGGCAATTGAAGTATGGCCATTAATTTCACCAACTTGAATACGGTAATCATCTTCTGCTAATGTCACGCGCGTGAGCTTATTATCCACCCAATAATTATCCGTTTGTTCGTCAAAGCTCACTAGCATCGTCGCAGCCAGTTTATCTTCATCTTCAACTGTCATCCCGACTTTGTTTAATACCATAGGTAATAATTCCCAAGCATCATCAAACGGGATATTCAATGTAATAACAGGATGTTTCTGATCAACAAAATTAATTTTAAGATTCGACGCTTTTTGTTGTTCAGTCTCTTTGTTGTTACGTTCAATACGATCAATCTCGTAATAAATATTAAGTAAGTTTAACATTTGAACTGCAAAACGACGGCTATCGCCTTTGCTTAATTCATTATCAACCTTAGTACCTTCTAAACGTTCTTCATGGTCAATCAAGTCTACTTGCAGACCAACAGTACGCTTACTTGTCGCTGCTAATAACGTGAACTTATAACGCTGCTTTAATTCGTATTCTGATACTTCTCTAAATTCATCAAAGGTATCGTAGTTAATTAACCAATCCGTTTCTAGTGTATGATTCACGTCATCGAGTTTGGCAATAGCGACTTTTTTATCGGCTAAAAAGTTCGCTAACAATGTCCAGACCTGCGCAGAAATATCATCTTGTGAACTACGGCTATTAAACCAAACAGTGACATTTTCACTGCCTTCTTGAACACGTACTAAAGGTGACAACGCTAATATTTGCACCGGAGAACGCACATCAACAGCCCTACCCAGGGGATAGTCTTCAGTCCCCTCAGCTAATTCAGGCACATCAAAACGCTGTGTATACAAAGGCGCATCAAGTCCTTCTGCAATCACCAACTCTGGTTTGCCTGTTTGATTTAAATATTCAAATTCTTGATTTGCTTGACGTCTTGTATCTGTTCCTGAACAAGCACTGACTAAAATAGCACACGCTATAACGCTATAACGCTTCGCGGCAGTCAAGCGTTGACCTGTTGATGACATAGTCATAGTATTAATATTCCCTAATTCAAAAATTTATGCATCCACTGCAAGCGCGAGTGCCGCACTCACTTGAGCATGATATTGCTGATCTAATTCAATTAATGGTAACCGTAAATTAGCCGTTGTAGTCAAAGATAACTGTTTGCACGCCCATTTTACCGGGATTGGGTTAGCTTCAACAAATAAATCTTGGTGTAAGCGCATTAATTTATTATTAATGTTAGTCGCTTCTGTACGCTGTCCCGCTAATGCAAATGCACACATACGGCTCATGGCACCAGCAGCCACATTACTGGTAACAGAAATAACCCCGTTACCGCCTTGCAACATAAATTCACAACCCGTTTCATCATCACCACTATATAGTAAAAAATCATCTGGTAGGAAAGGTTTAAGCTGAGTCAAACGCGTTAAATCACCGGTAGCATCTTTGATACCTATAATAGCATTAAGTTCCGCTAATCTAACCACGATCTCATCGCTAATGTCACAACCTGTACGACTCGGTACATTATACAAAATCTGAGGTAAATCACAGGCTTCAGTTATCGCTTTATAATGTTGGTATAAGCCTTCTTGAGTTGGCTTATTATAATAAGGCGTGACACAAAGTCCGGCGGTTACGCCTAGTTTGTGTAATTCTTGGCTTAACGTAATGGCATTACGGGTACTGTTTGAGCCTGTACCGGCAATAATAGCGATACGACCTTGCGCCATGTCCAGCACTTGTTTCACGACAGAAAGGTGTTCATCTTGGGAAAATGTGCACGACTCACCAGTGGTACCTAACACAGCAAGCGCTGCAGTATGACTCTGGATATGATATTCAACTAAACCTTGTAAAGAGCAAAGATCGACGTCTCCGTTGTCGAGCATAGGAGTAATAAGTGCGACGATATTACCTGTTAACATATTGGCCTTGTGATAAATAACTATAAAACACGTGGCATAGTAATAGTAGGAGTCCATTGCCGCAAGCATATTTTGGCTATATGCATGACAACATCAATATGCTGGTTGATAAGCTTACGGATTGTTGCATCTTGAAGTTGCTTGGGTATATCATGCTCTACTTGTTTACCTTAATTTATCAGGAAGAAAATGACGCAAAATTTAGTTATCACCGCCCTTGGCAGCAACAGTCCCGGTATCGTACATAAACTGATTGGACACGTAAGTAATTGCGGCTGTAATATCGTTGATAGCAAATTGGCTATTTTTGGTAATGAATTTACCTTAATCATGCTTCTGTCTGGCGAATGGAACGCCATGATCCAACTTGAATCAAGCTTGCCATTAAAGAGCCAAGAACTCGATTTAATCACTATGATGAAACGCACTGAGCGTCATGAGCCAATCAACTATGATCATACCATTGAAGTAGAAGTGACGATCCCTGATTCAACAGGACTTATCGAACAGTTCACCTTATTCTTTACCAAGAATGATCTTAATTTAGCTGGATTACGCTCAGAAGTATTAAGCAGTGATAAAAATTCGGACGTATTAAAAGCTAATTTCACTTTAAATACCACACATGGCTGCGATCTCGTGCAATTAGAAACTGAACTTGCAATTTTGTGCCAACGTTTAGATGCCGATTATCAATTCATTGTTGAAAATAAAACCACCACATCTTAGATGAAAAGCGCGGTTAATAACAAATATACTAACCGCGCCTAATCTTGCTATCCTAACCTGAACAACCTATTAAGTCATCGATGAAGACAAGCATAACTCCTCGTCCCTCGATTGAATTTTCTTACGATTCCGACGTCTTAATATATAAGGCATTAAGAACATATATATTCCCGTAATCCACAGCATCAGTAAAATCACGGCAGCAGGTAAAAATAGCCATAATTTAGCATGTTCATGAAAAAATGAACCATCGTGTAACGATTCAATTAGGTCTGAACGTCGATATTCAACTTGCAAGATCTTACCGCTGATATTATCAATTTGAATTTCAATTTTGTTTTTAGCCTTTACTTTAACAATTCCTTTAGAAGGCCTAACATCCATACGACTTACGTTTTTCCAACCATGAATCTCTGCTTCAGGTACTGTGCTAGCGATATCTAATATTTGTTGAAAAGATAATTGCGGAATTTTACCCTCACCTTTCATACTCGCAGGTTGAACCCAAGTGAATTCTTTTTTTACTTGCAGTAATAATCCACTAATAAGCACAACCAATATAGGCAACGCGATAATTGCAGCTCCCCAATAATGCGTTTTACGGTTGACTCGTTTCCAATTTACCTTTCTCATAACCGTTCCTTATTATCTGATTTAGGCTCAAAATGCCAAACAACAAGGAGTGTAATGATAAGCATTGCTATTTACAACAATGAGATATGTATTCGGAAAGACTGGTAGGCAATACAACTTAAAGAGCTAAATCTACATAATGGACATTTACCAAAACAAACAACCATTTATGTAAGTTAAAATGTAAATATCGGCCGCTACATAGTCTCAACACGACATTTAGACCTGTTTATTTTATCCGCCAAAAAAACTATTTTTTAAACCTGCCTAGCCTTTTATTTCCGATTTATCATTCTTACAGCTAAACATATTTAAAATATGTGCAGACTCCTCTTCATTGCGTCGAGGAGTCATAAACATAAAACTCAGACTATACTAATAGGTTGAAACCTTTACTCTAACATTGCGGTATGCTTCCGCTGCATCTAAAGTAAGATATACCCAGCCTTTACTGGCATGTACTGTAATTTCTTCACGGTTACCACTGTTGGTTGAGGATTGTTGATTGTTATCTTTTGATGCCCAAGAAGCACCGCTATAATAAAGATTTACATCTCCTTCACCGCCCTCAGTACTAAAGAACAACGTCGAGTCATGATCTACATAATAACTAAAGTATTCCATGCGGTCTGACGTTATACACACTGCTTGCTCTGTCGTTAGCCTGCCTTCAGCATCCTCATTGGAGATGCAAGTATGAACAGGTAGCTGAGGTTCAATGTTACTGACTATCAATTTTATATGAGAAAAATCAGGTTCTCCTTTGACCGTCAAGTATACCCAACCCGCAGACACATCCGCACTAATAAGCTCATTATTCCCTTGCTGTACTGACGATAAAGTATAATTGGTATCAGTTGCCCATGAGCTGTCACTAAAATAAAGATCAGCATGACCACTGCCACCCTGCGTAGAAAAATACAAGGTGCCAGCTTCTTCTACATAATAGTAATAATAAGCTAAATCAGTACCAGACAGACCACAGATAGGACTATTAAGACTTAAAACCCCATTCGCTTCTTCAGGAGTAATACACACACCGATGTTATTATTACTGTTATTACTGTTATTACTGTTATTACCATTACCATTGCCAACTTCCGTCAACCAATAACTAAAATCTGAATTATAAATGTCACCAATAGATACCATATAACTGGCGTAGTTACTGAAGTTACCTTGACGTAATTCATTAAGAATATTGTTAACTTCCGTTGCATGTTTTTCAAACATATAGCGAACAGCTAGATAACCACCACGGTAAACTCTTTCCTGACCACTGTTGTAGTCATTCATAAACAATTCATTTAATTGATAATTATTGCTCTTACCAACTTCAATTGCATCACTATTATCATCACCGTGCGATATATACTCAGCAAGGCCTTCAATCCACCAGATAGTAGATTCTTTTGTTGAATCGTTAAAGTTACCTTTAATATTGTATCGCCCATCAAGATAATGAACATACTCGTGCTTAAGGTTCCAGACCTCAAAGCGATCTGTGATCCAATCCGCTTCATAGGCGATAAAACGCGCTTGATTATTAGGAGTAGAAGGTTCGCCTTCTAGATACATGCCACCGTTATCAGTGCCAATACCAAAAAAAGTGCCTGCGTACTGTTTATAATTAGCAGAATCATTGAAGATCACCACTTCCAGTGCCGAATTATGATCATCCGTCACTGGCTGATAACCCGTATTAAGTTTTGCGTGGAAATAAATCTCTTCCTTCGCCATTTGTTCACATGACTGCTTTAGCTCATCCTGATTCATAGACTGAGCACGGATCTGAATTGTCGGACTACATGTATAACTTATAGAAAGGACTTGTTGCTCCAATTGTTTTTTATAACCACAGATATTGTATTCTTCACAATTACCGTAATAATCCACCATTTCTGCAGCGGCTAACCAGATACCGCTTCCGCGACCACTCATACTATTATTACGGAGTAATTCAAGTAAGTAAGGTTTTACCTTATTTTGTACTGAAGGTGCATACTTAAGCATCCGCCCTAGCTCTTTAGTCGCATTATTGACTAAATACTCATGATCGGTGCCGATAAGATAGTCCTGTTTATCAATAAACACTTTGAGGGTATCGACAATACTACTATCTCTTGCAAGGTGTTCAGCAAAATCATCTGTCCATTGGCCGCGCCATAGGATAGTAAATACCGAGTTAATCGACGCACTCATATTACGTGAATCATTCCAGCTATTATCAAAACGTACCAATATATCTTTCACAATATCAATAAAATCGGCATTGTGACCGGAACTGTCCACCAGTGTTAATACTTCAGAAAGCACTTTACCATGTTCATCTGTTACATCAGTAAAATGTTTATTTTTGAAAAATTCATCTAATGCGCTCAAAGACGACTGTTTAATCGCATCAGAGTACTCACCTACAGCATCACGTTGATAAAACTGGATATAATAACCAGCTCTTAAAAACAGAGCTAAATTAAGAATGTTATCACTATTATTTCCCTTATAACGACGACTCGCAGAGCGGAAAGAATCTGTAATCGTGAGCATGTTATTTTCATTAAAAATGTCGGTAGCATCAGCACCAGTTACAGAAAACTGCTTATTGATACAGGCGCTGGAAACCCCAGTCACGTAATCGGTCAAACTCCTGCCTGTTCGGCTGGTAAATTCAGTTACAGAACAACTTTCATTACCATCTGGTGTTACTGCATCTGACAACATAGTAAACCGATCCAGGCGAGGATATATTGCCAACTCAGGTAATGTCATTGGGGGACGTTCGGTTACATCCTGCATCTGTGATAACTGTGGATGTTGATGTTGATGTTGATTATTGACCATAGATAATTGGCTTTTTGATGTAACCCCGTCTGCCTGAGCAAACCCGATAACCATCAAACTACCAGCAATTAGCAAGAAATGTTTTTTCATTACAAACTCCATTTATAACGCTGTTAATTCAAAATTAAAAACCACATAAATAAACTAATTTGTTATTAATATATTGTCATTTAGTTATGAGGCAGCATTAAAGTACACCCCAAATAGAGTAATTACCACTTTAGAGGTGCGGGCATGATGGTGTTTTATGATTTTTTTCAATTTATGATAAGTGACAGGTAGTTTCATTATGAATAACGTGCACTCTATAGGCTGTCACTAATAACGGATCAACTTATCATCAATGGCATCCGCCCAGGCTAAAATTCCTCCTGTCAGATTAAAAACATGCTTATAGCCCTGGTCAGTAAACTGTTGGCACACTTTCGCAGAGCGCCCCCCTAGCTTACAGTGAACCACCAATACTTGTTCAGTATTGAACTCCGCCATATGCGCATCGATTTGTGCCATGGATATATGCTGGCTCTCCATTATCTTACAAATTTCACGTTCATAAGATTCTCTTACGTCGATTAAAACTACGGGCTTCTTAGCATCCAACCACAGTTTCAACATCTGCGGGCTGATGTCCTGATAACTGCATGGTTCGGTACTGGTTGTGATACCACAAAATTGCTGATAATCAATCAGTGCATGGATGGACGGGTGTAGACCACACAAGGGACAATTAGGATTTTTCTCAATCTGTAGATATTCAAATTCCATTTGCAACGCATCATATAGCAGTAACTTACCGGATAAGCTATCACCCACATTGGTGAGTATTTTAATCGCTTCTGTCGCCTGAATGGAGGCTATCACCGCCGGTAATACCCCAAGCACGCCACCTTCGGCACAAGACGGTACCAATCCTGGCGGTGGTGGACTTGGATAAAGGCAGCGATAACAGGGCCCTTGTTGATAATTAAACACGGTTGCCTGACCGTCAAAACGGAAGATACTGCCGTAAATATTCGGTTTATTGAGTAATACACAAGCATCATTCACCAGATAACGGGTGGGGAAATTATCGGTACCATCAATCACCAGATCATAGGGTTCAATCAACTTCATGGCATTGGCACTGGTCAGTAACTCTGGGTAACAGCTAATTTCAATATAAGGATTAAGCAGATACAGACGCGCCGCAGCACAATCGACTTTCGGCTTACCGATATCATCAACGGTATACAAGACTTGCCGTTGCAAATTAGATTCGTCAACAACGTCATTATCCACGATGCCTAAATGACCAACCCCAGCGGCGGCAAGATACAAACCCAACGGGCAGCCTAATCCACCCGCACCGATAATTAAAATACTGGCAGATTTTAGTGACTCTTGTCCTTCAATCCCCATTTCTGGCAACATGATATGGCGGCTATAACGACCCAACTCCAAAGCAGACAAGCGACTTTTAGCGCCAGATCCTCCCGCAATTGCTGGGACGATACGCAGTTCACTACCTTGGTGTAAGCGGGTATTTAATCCTTGCTGCTGGCGAATATCTACTTTGTCGTGAAATAAATTAACGAAATTACGTAGCTGCCCGTTTTCATCCATGACTTGTAATTTCAGATCTGGATACAGAATAAATAGTTGATCAAGTGCCGTAGCAACACTATCGGCGTCAACGTCTACGGCACTACTATGATCGGTAAATCGCCGCAGCGGAGATGGGATTTTTAGCGTCACTGTCATCATATTAACCTCCCGAATTAATGATTTCCTGATGAAACTCGCGACGATCATCGCTCAATTGCCACGATCGATAACTGCGCACCTGACCCGCAAACACCGCAATAATGATGTAACTGACCCCAGGCCAAGCGTGCAGCCGATCAAATTCAGAAGGGAGATCAGGATGATCAGGGTGAGAGTGGACAATGCTAATAATACTTTGCCCTTGAGCATCGGCTTTATCTTCAGCTAATTGGTAGGCCACTGGGTCAATAAGAAAACGATGCTGCTGATTATGCCCGTGCTCATTATTACAAGGTATATAATAATCCCCCTTGGACACGTCAGTGGTACTTGAACCGATAATGAAACCACAGCTCTCATTTGGAAAACAAGACTCTGCCTGCGCTAACATCTCCGACATGATCGCGTTATTAATCTCAATCGTCATGATTGCCACAACCTTGTACTGAAATAACGCTCGCCACTGTCACACATTAAAGTAGTCACCACCCCTTCTGACAGTTCAGCCATTAATTTACAGCAACCAGCAAGGTAGGCACCCGAAGATTGCCCTACAAAATAACCATGACCAGCCATAGTAAGGCACATATTTTTGGCTTCATCGGCGCTCACATCAAGCCAACAGTCAACCAAAGATGCATCAAAAATTTTTGGCAAGATATCTTCTTTTTCACCCAGCGGTTTAAGACCTTCAATACCCGGCCAACGCTCGGGGCGGATCCCGACGATAACGACCGCCGGATACTTGGCTTTTAGTCGTTGCGCAATACCCGTTAAGGAGCCGCCAGTGCCGACACCACAGACAAAATGGGTGATGGGACCGGATACCTGCGTAATTAGCTCCGCAGCAGTGCCATGATAATGCGCAAGCACATTGGCTTGATTACAGTATTGGTCGGCAAAGAAATATTTATCTGGTGAGTTGGCATATAACTCATGCACATGACGAATGGCTTGATCGTAACCTTCTAACGCATCGGTCTCGATCAGCTGCGCACCGTGGGCTCGCAGACGCATTTTTCTTTCATTACTCGCATTGTCGGGGATCACGATGTTGACCGCATAGCCGAGTGCTGCGCCAATCATGCTGTAAGAAATACCGGCATTACCGCTACTGGAATCGAGAATAATTTTACCTGGCTGTAGCAAACCATCTTCGATAGCGCGTGTTAGGATTAGTTTCACCGAACGGTCTTTAAGGGAGCCGCCGGGGTTCAGCCATTCGGCTTTAGCAAACAAACTGACATGCTCAGGCTGTGGGCTTAGAAAGCTCAGATTAATTAACGGCGTATTACCAATTAAATCCAGCAGTTCCATGGCGTTCCAAATAACGTATTTAACGTCAAAGTAATCTGTGCGAAATAGTGTTTATAAGTAGGTGATAGTATAGTTGACGATAGAGCGAAGAACAAAAAACGCGCCAATGCGCATTATACCGAATAAATATAATCTAAGACTTCACGCTTCTTAGGCCCCTGAATACGCCACTGCATAGCAAGACTGTCTGGGGATAATACAAACGAGGCATCGTAATTATCTGCCGCACATTGATGTGACTGGCGCGTGACTAATTCATCATACCTATTCTCAATAATATCAAACAAAAATACCGGTTTGTCCCAACCGAACCGTAAATGGGTTAAACGAATATAATCACCCTTGAACTGCCACAAATATTGATTATGCATAGGTACTTTACGATCGGCTGATACGTAATAATATCCGCGTTCGATAGTTTCAACAATAGCTCCCGATTCTGGCTGACTCACTTCTGTTTCACCACTAGCGCGACGCTTAATTAAGCCCTGCCCTTTACCCTGCCAGCCAGTGACAGATTCATTGTCAGCGTTAACTTTAAAACTAAACCGGTTCAAACGATTAAGCAGATCCCACAATTGCGTCAATGTTTGCACTGTTACCTCTTTAAATAATATTTATCACTGTTTTATTAATGCGCTAATGTCGATTACTAATCCCCCCTTGTCGAGATGCAAAAACTACCGCACAATAGCCACATACGATTTATTCATAGTTAGGACTCATATTCATGCAAACTTTAAAGTCTGGTGATAAAGCACCATCGTTTACTCTGCTCAACCAACATAATGAAAGCATTTCTCTTGATTCATTCGCAGGCAAAAAAGTCTTAGCTTATTTCTATCCAAAAGCAATGACACCAGGTTGCACAACACAAGCGCAAAAACTGCGTGATCATATCACAGCATTAGCGGCGTTAAATGTAGAAGTCATTGGCATCAGTCCAGACGAAGTCGTTCGCTTAACTAAATTCAGTGACCGTGATGAATTAAACTTTAGCCTACTTTCAGACCCTGACCATGCAGTAGCAGATGAATTTGGCATCTGGGGCCTGAAAAAATTCATGGGTAAAGAATATGATGGGATCCACCGTCTGTCTTTTTTAATCAATGAGCAAGGTATTATTGAACACGTATTCACTTCTGCATCGCTAAAAGCAGTGCCATTAGAAGGTGAGTACAGCAAGTTTAAAACTAAAGACCATCACCAAGTAGTATTGGATTATTTAGCAGCTGAATAAATAGCTCATTTAGGTTCTTACGCCTATAAGAACAATACAAAACCAACAGATTTGAGGATATAAAGACTCAGTTTGTTGGCTTTTTTGCTCTCGTAGATCAAATCAGAAATAATGTAGGGTAAAATAATCCTAATACCAGCAATGTATAAGCCGCACAGTTTAAGATTAAACGTTTCAATCGATGCTTATTTATTCGCATGCTCATTTCTATAGGTGCTAAACCATAGATTAAAAAGTAAATACTGATATAAGTAACAGATAATAACGTAATAAGTACCATTGCCATAAGTAATGCCATACTCGTTTCCTTTATCCTGTGGGGTTGCAGTAAAACTAGCAATAAAGTGAGTTTAGGCTTGCCCTTCGATATTTTGAAACCAGAATTGTGAGATAGCTTGCCATTATAAAAATTGAAATGTGACGTGACCACATTTAATACAAAATATCTGACTCTCTTCTCCAAACGATTATGATATTGCCCCCAAAAGAGGTGACGTCGAAATCGTTAACTATGCATTAATGAATAATAACGCTGGTGAACGCTGGGCTAGAATTACACTCACTAATTTATAATCCGGTAATTACAATCCACACTTTAGCTTACCAATAGACACTTCAACCCACCTTTTACGTTCTAAACAACATCTAAGATTTATACAATTAACCAGTGCAGTTTAGCTGATCTTCACTCGCTCGAATCATCTATCCACCTTTAAAAATATCGCCACAAATATCATATCCGAATGAATTTCATACAACCGCTTACATGTTGAGCAGATTATAAGTGAAATTATATTTCACACTATGAGTGAAAATCCGAAATAACCATAAATATAAAAAACCAATAAATATAAAACTTTCAGTTGATTGCATTACAAGCAGACAGAAATAGCAGAGTTACATACCACCATTTAGATACAATTGCAATTAAAATAATATTGAGCCTTAGACGACTTTGCCATATAGTCAACGCCGGTTCGATACCTGATATCAGGCTTCCCTAAACAGGAACAAAAGGTATCGTGTCCAGCATATTACGATTATCTACAGGTTTTTATTTAGCAGTGGTGATCGTCACTAATTTGTATCAAAAAATAAAAATAAAAATAAAAATAAAGGTATTAAATAATGGACAGATTTAAAATAGGGACGCTGTTACTGGTATTATCAATGCTCAGTTTCAATGCCTTCGCGAACTCAGCTAATAAGCTTAATGTGACAGGTGAAATATACACCCAAGTGATTAATCCAATAAGCTTTCAAATATTATCTAATAGGCAGACGTTTGCTGCACGTGACGGATTTAAATTTTCAGACATAACCGTAAATGTGATGACCAACACAACTATTCATCCAGGTCCATTTTTGCGCATAAACAACTCAACACCACGACGTTTAGCGCAATTAGCGATACTTATTAATGGTGTTCCAAACTCTATTTCACAAACAATTTTACCGTTTCATTCACTCGATATCGTACTCGATGAACTAAGCCAAACCGATGATGTGGTCTTCCTCGACCCTGCACCTTTGTATAAACCTAATGTGTCTAAATATACAGATAATGTCACTGATGAAGATGTTGACAGTTATGCCTTAGTGCAAACGGGTTTAAGAAAAATTTACAGTAAAAAACAAACTAAACACGATTATTTTAGTTACTTCAAATACATTCGTGGTGAAGCGGCAGAATCAGCTTATGATAAATGGCGTAGAGTAGTTACGACCGATGAGCAAGTCGAATACAGAGCTAAGATAAGAGCTTCAGCTGGGGTTGCAAGTGATAATTGGCTGTCAATTAACTGGCCTTTACCTAATTTTAATGCTGACAAAAGCAAAATTAGTATATACCGTTTTCTTTCTCACGAGCGTGCACACACCAATGGCTTTAGCCATAGCAGTGGGATGGCTTATGGTTGGGATGACTATGTACAAAAGTATGTACTTGATTTAAGAGCCAATAACGAAATAATTGATGATGTTATCCCGCTAGAAGATTCGAAAGTGTATTGGTATTATAATGAGGGTAAATTTAAAGCTTACTCACATGATATTAGCTATACCCTTGAAAATATCGATCTGATTTATAGCAATGGTATAGTAAGAAGTGCCACAATAATTAATAACGAAATTAATGTCGACTTACTGCCACACACTAATATTAGTAATAATACAAACGTGCTGCTCAGTGCAGATATACAAGATGAAGACCAGCTAGTTAGCTATATTTTACCTACTGGTTTAACTAACCTTGCATTACATAAGCCAGTAAACGCGTCATCTCAATTTGAAGCGAACAGACCAGGTAACTATTTAACCGATGGTAATACAGCACAGCATACAGCAACAGATAAGGGCGCCGACCAGTGGCTAGAAGTCGACTTAGAAACAGCTCATAATATTGGCACTGTTATTCTATATAATCGAGCATATAACAGCCATAGAGCAAACGGCGTCACTTTATCATTACTCGATGAGAATAAAGTAGAGGTGTGGAAATCATCACCGTTAGTAAATCAAGATAAATGGGTATTTAATGCCACTATCAGTGGTTTTAATGGCAATAATGTTAGGTACATAAAACTTGATAATACTGACGAGTATCTAACGTTTATAGAGTTAACTGCTTATAAAGAAGACACCTTACTAACCGTACTTCCTGAACAACCGCCTTTACCTGCCGCACCTATCAATATTGCGTTAAATAAAACGGTTACAGCTTCGTCTATATATAGTGTTGCTAACCGTGCCAGTAATTTAGTCGATGGTCAAATAAATACGGTCGCGATTACTAAAAACAAAGGTCCACAATGGTTCGAAATTGACTTAGAAGCAGTGCATAATTTAGAGGCTATTGTATTAGAGAATAGACATAATGGTTATCAATACAGAACTATTGGCGCGTCACTTTCTATATTAGATCAAAATAAAAATGAAATATGGTCAACTATATTAGATGGTAGCCAGAGATGGGTTTTTGATTCAAAAACAGACTTTACTGCAACTAACGCGAGGTACATTCGTCTAGAGAAAACAGATGAATATATTAATGTCAGTGAAATTAGAGCTTACTCTCAATAACTGCACAAATAGGATATACCAGCTGGCGGCGGCGACAATGAAAAATATAATTGTCTGCCATCTGGTTATCCACTATTTCTAATTATGCAGCAGTAGATTTATCTTCAAGCGAGAGGCTCAATCAACTAATCCATTACGTTTCAAACCGCGTCTGACATTTTTACACAGTTTACCAACGCGGTTTAACTCATCAAATGTCGGCGCTTTGCCCTGCTTAACTTGGTCTTCCCAATAACAAAGTTCAGAATCGACTAATTCTAATAATTTCTTCGGACAACCTTCACATGAATCACCACATATACTGGATTCCGGGGCGTAGAAAGGAAAAATACCGCGCACTTCTTCAATCAGGTTTAGCATGGCGCTAGAAAGATCAGGTTTTTGACTCATAATTTTTTACTCATAAAGAGACCAACCAAGAACGCAAGAAAAGCGTAACTTGAGAATGGGATAGATCTGGAGGCGGGATTATACCGCCCCACTCGCCAATACAACTTGATATCGGTCATTGCTAAGCGATAAATTTAGCGGCCACCATCGACCGCTATTTACCTAAAATTTCATGTGAAATATCAGCCAATGTCTTAATACTACGCTGAATATCCACTTTAGGATCACAGGCACAGTTAATGCGGATACAGTGGTCAAACTTATTCGTAGCACTGCTTAACTGCCCAGGGATCACACCAATACCCATCTTAATCGCTTTAAGATACAGGTGATGTCCATCAATACCTTTGGGTAATACCACCCACAAAATACATCCACCTTGTGGACTTGATACCAGTGTACCCTCAGGAAAATACTGACGGATATAAGATTGAATCAAATATACTTGTTTCGCGATCTTCGCCGTCAATTGACGCAGATGACGCTCATACTTACCACTATTATAAAACTGGGCAACGACGATCTGCGAGAATTGCGGTGCACTGATATTAGTAAAAGTCTTAAAATAAGAAACTTCTTTGTAATATGCCCCGGGCGCGATCCAGCCGACTCTTAATCCTGACGCAATCGTTTTAGACACGGATGAACAATACAACACCATGCCTTTTTTATCGAATGCCTTGCAGGGTTTTAAGCGCGAGCCATCAAACGATAAATCACCCAACAAATCATCTTCAATTAACGGAATATCATGAGTCGACAATAGCGCAACCAGCTTTTTACGATTAGCTTCTGGCATACACGACCCCAGCGGATTACTGTAACTTGGCACCACAAGGACCGCCGATATTTTCCACTGCTCTAACGCTAACTCTAACGCTTCTAGACTCATTCCAGTCACCGAGTGGCAAGGTATTTCTAACGCTTTATACCCTAATGACTCAATTAATTGCAATGAACCGACAAAACCCGGTGACTCCAACGCAATGGTGGCACCCGGTTTAGCCACGGCACGTAAACACACCGATAAGGCTTCTAAGCAACCATTGGTCACGATAATATCATTTGAGGTGACCTGACAACCCGATTCATTCATGCGCTTAGCTAATACGTCACGTAATACAGCATGACCGGCAGAAAATTGTACTTCAACAATATCTGACATGTGATGCTTAATCACTTGATTAGCTATTTTTTGTAATGCGGGGGTCGGCATAAAATCACTCGACGGGTATGAGGTGCCCATATTGATAACATCAGGCGCTCCGCACTGATGAAATATCTGACTGGCTAACTCATGGATCTTCACCGACTTGGGTTTCATCGAGATAATTGGCTGCTCAATCGCCACCTCGGTACGGGTCTTAAAACACACGTAATAACCCGATTTAGGTCGCGCTTCAATAAGGCCTATGATCTCAAGTTCTTCAACCGCCCTTTGAATGGTCGCAATGCTTACTTTTCGTTTTACTGACAAGGCTCTGAGTGAGGGTAGTTTTTCACCCGGTAAATATACGCCTTGATGAATAAGTTCACATAGATCATCGGAGATTTGCTGATATAACAATACTTTAGTCATTTATATTTACTGCTTTTATTATTTATTTGTTATTGATGAGTAATCGATGAGTCATAAACCAGTACAGTTTACGCGTTTACTCACCAGTACAATGACAGATTAGCACAACTGTACTGGTTTATTTATAATTCCCCTGAATCTGTACCGCAAGTTTTATTAAGGTTAATCTAAACATCAATCGAATAACACAGCGGTAGGCAGTAATTATGAACTCATCTTTAGCAATTGACCCGACACCAAAATATGTTTCACACAAGCCAGATCAACACGGGTACATCAATTATAGCGATGAGGAACACAATACTTGGGCAACGCTCTACAATCGTCAAACACGTGTTATTAAAGACCGTGCCTGTGATGAATTTATCGCGGGTATTGAACTACTGAGAATGGGCGCAGACCGCATTCCACAATTACCGGATATCAACCGTAAGCTAAAGAAATTAACGGGTTGGCAAGTCGAAAATGTCCCTGCTTTAATTGGTTTTGAACGTTTTTTTGAATTACTAGCAACTAAACGTTTTCCGGCCGCGACTTTCATTCGTACCAAAGCCGACATAGACTACATTCAAGAACCGGATATTTTTCATGAATTGTTTGGTCACTGCCCACTACTCACCAATCAAGCTTATGCTGATTTTTCTCAGCATTACGGTGAACTGGGTTTAAAAGCCGACAAAGTAGATCGCCCTATGCTGGCACGCTTGTACTGGTTTACGATTGAGTTTGGTTTAATGCAAAGCGACCAAGGTTTGAAGATCTTTGGCGGTGGAATTTTGTCATCTAAAGAAGAAACGCGCTACAGCTTAGACAGCGATATTCCCAACCGTCAACCACTGCAAGTGATAGAAGCATTTCGAACTCATTACCGTATTGATGAGTTACAAAAGAATTACTTTGTGATTAACCAGCTATCCGATTTACAACAATTAATTAAGCTCGATTTAATTACCTTGATAAAAGAAGCCAGAATATTAGGCATGAAACCTTCGGCTTATACACCGAAAGAAGATGCGGCTTGTTAAACCCTAATATAACAAATAATCGTTAACCCTATTTAAAATCTTATTTAACACCTTAATTAAAACGAGAACACAGCCATGACAGAGTTAAATTTACAAAGTTGCCAAGCATGTCGCGCCGATGCACCAAAAGTTAGTGACGAAGAGTTAGCCATATTAATTAACCAAATCCCAGATTGGGCAGTAGAAGTTCGTGACAATATCATGCAGTTAGAGCGTGAATTTAAGTTTAAAAATTTTAAACAAGCGATCGCATTTACTAATCGTATAGCAGAGTTGGCTGAAGCAGAAGGCCATCATCCTGCACTATTAACAGAATGGGGGAAAGTGACAATCACGTGGTGGTCACACAGTATTAAAGGATTACATAAGAATGATTTTGTGTGTGCGGCTAAGACAGATAAATTATTGGTGGACTAAATAACAATAAATAGCATCCAACCAATATACTCAAGTTACTTCAAAATACGCTATCAGGGACGAGCAGGCATATCAGAATAAGACGTAATATGTAGATAATGATAATTCCATTTTCAAATATTGTAACCTTGTTCTATTATTCCTGCTCGCCTCCGTAGGACTCACCGATATATTATTAAGCTTCCTCGGCAATTCGTTTAGGCCAAGCGTTAAATACCGCTTTAACTAAGGTCGCTAATGGGATAGCAAAGAACACACCCCAGAACCCCCACAGACCACCAAATAATAATACCGACATAATAATAGCCACAGGATGCAGATTTACTGCTTCCGAGAACAACAGTGGCACTAATAAGTTACCGTCAAGTGCCTGCACGATACCATACGCAATCATCATATAAGTAAATTCTGGTGTTAGCCCCCACTGGAATAAACCCACAACCATCACCGGCACAGTCACTGCTGCCGCACCAATGTAAGGAATCAATACCGAGAAACCAACCAATACAGCGAGTAGCGCCGCATATTGTAAATCAGTAAAGAAGAATACCAACCAGGTACTAAAACCAACAATGATAATTTCGAATACTTTTCCGCGAATATAATTGGCAATTTGACCGTTCATTTCGGTCCAGACTTCCATTGCCAAACGACGATTCTGTGGCAATATTTTCACTAAATCTTTAACCAAACGGTTTTTGTCTTTCAACATAAAGAACACAAGCAGCGGCACTAAGATTGAGTAAATCAGGATCGCAGCCAGATCAAATAACGACGCAAACGAAGCACTTACTATCGCTTCACCTGAACTAACAACATGATCCTGTAAAGTCAGTAATGCCGTTTTAATCAATTCTTCATTAAAAACATCCGGATTCTCTTTCGGCAACATCAGTAAAAATTCCTGACCTTGCTTGAGCATGGTCGGCATAGCCTTAACCAGGTTCACACCTTGATGCCATACGGTTGGAACCAAACCCAATGTGAACATAACCATCATGGTGACAAATAACATTAGAATAATCACCGTGGCCCAGGTTCTGGATACCCCTAAACGCATTAACTGTATTAATGGCCAATCAAGTAAATAAGCCAATACCACAGCGACTAAAAAAGGTGTTATTAATCCACCAATGAAATAAATAACCGAAAAGCCAAATACTAATAGAAGAAATAAAGTGACAGCATGCGGGTCAGAAAAACGTTCCTGATACCAACGAGATACGACAGAGATCATAAATTATTATTGCCTTAATATTGAGTATTGAGCTGTGTTAGGGATAAATGCGGCGTTAGCTTCGTCACCTTAATGCGTAACATAAGTGGCGAGTTTTCTAACTCAACGACTTCTTGACCAAGACTGATTAAAAATTTAGGTATATCTTGGCGAGAACCAGAATCGGTCAGTAGTACGGTTATTTCAGTGCCGAGCTCAACTTGCTTTAACCATAGCTTTACTTTTATCAGTGGTAAAGGACAAGTAAAGGCGCGACAATCCAATTCCTGCATTGCTTAGCCACCATATTAATCTATAGGCCAAATAAAATGCCCGACTCGAAATGTTAGTCATTATCAACTGTTTTCAAGCGATACACAACTAGCTTACGCTTTGAATATGAACTAGATAGAGAACTGAATACAAAAAAGCGGTTAACCCGAAGGTTAGCCGCTTTTGCGCATTCAACGATTATTAATTTAGCTAGGCCAATTTAATCATTAGAAGCTATAGCGTGCAGCTAGGTGGAAATCGTCATCCATGCCATCAACACCATTAATACGGTATTCAGCAACAGTACGGAAGCTTTTATTGAAGTCATAGCGAACACCGAATACAAGGTCATCAACAGAGTCAGCTGTTACAGATGTTGTTGTATCTTCAATTTCTTGTGCGTTATATAACACTTGTGCACGTAATTGCTTCGTGATCTTGTATTCAGCTGTTAATTCATAAGCGGTATGGTCTAAGTTTTGACCTTCAAACTCTGAACCTTGGGCAAATGTTGCAGCGACTGTTACTGGTCCAGTATTATAACTTGCACCCACTAAGAAGATTGATGCGTCATAATCATCTGTTGGTGAACTCGCGTTAAAGCCAGCCGCCAGTGTTAGACCAAAATCAAGTTTATATGCTACAGCTAAACCATAAGCGGTATCACTTTCAGCATCACTTTGGCTATCATCAAGGCGGTATGACGCATCTAACTGCAGTCCGCCAAATTTGTTACTGTATTTTAATAGACTACTGTCACGGTTTGTACCATCGTGGTCTTTACCTACACCCAGATTGCCACCATATGCATTGGTATAAGCCGTATCAGTAATATCTGATACTAATGAAACCGCACCATATTGACGACCGAAGCTGAATGCACCCACATCACTCTTAAGACCAACATACGCTAAGCGGGTTTTCGTTTTTTCTTGTTTCTCGCCATCAGCTAGATCCCACTGCAGTTCATAACGACCAAATGCCGATAGTGAGTCAGAGATGTCTGATTTTAATTTAGCGCCAATACGGATGTAAGAATCATTACCATAATTAGCATTTTTGTCTTCACCGCTAAAGTCATGCCCAGCATAAGCACGACCGTAGACGTTAACTGATTGACCGTTATCGTTATAAACTTCAGCTGCGCCAACAGTTGATGCGAATAAGCTTGGTAATACAAGTGCAAGTAATGTTTTTTTCATTTTGAATTCCATCCCATTAAAAAATATAAAAGATTTTGTTGAGTAGTTACTTTAAATTTAGGTTAATTCTAAGGATTAAATATGACAAAGATATGTGATAAATATGAACAAAAAATGTAAGATAAATGACAGCTTTATTACGTATTACAACAACGTAAGTATTACGTATTATAACAAATTAAGTTTTTCGACTTATCAAAAGGTAACCGCACCATGCAGAACAACAGACTTAAGTATTTCCTTATCATCAGTTCAATATTAATGTTTACCAATATTCTTGTGGGTACATTAGGTGCGCATCTATGGCACTCTCAACTGGCACTGAATAACGGTGTAGCCAACTTTTCGACGGCACGAGACTATTTATTTATTCATACTTTAAGCCTGTTATTTTTGGCTTTATTGGATAATAAGTTTGTCGAGGGACGATTTAATTGGATCGGTGGACTACAACTGATAAGTATTATTACGTTCAGTGGCAGTTTAATCTTGTATGCATTAACGGGTGAGAAATGGCTAAGTAGTATCACGCCTTTTGGTGGCAGCGGCCTGATGTTGTCTTGGCTATTATTGATTTGGCGAGCATTCAAGATTAAATAATCAATACTGTCGATTTAGTGGGTGAATATCTCTTAATAAATACTTCTCTTGATGTAAAGCACTAAGGCACTTAACACACTT
>Ga0209291_1000163_pt1 | contig 65861 bp, 66 predicted proteins | sample GOMGulsemesocosm_FD_184633 | JGI IMG/M metagenome (GOLD analysis project Ga0209291, IMG submission 184633) | Methane-oxidizing microbial communities from mesocosms in the Gulf of Mexico - GOM9B Gulf of Mexico (SPAdes) (version 2) | ecosystem: Environmental > Aquatic > Marine > Cold seeps... | reverse complement strand
CTCTGGTGCAGGAGTTACAGATGATGGAAATGGTCAGACATACTCTTTTGACCCAGCAGCAGCTGGAGTTGGTATTCATACTATTACTTACAATTTAACTGACGGAAACGGATGTTCTGGTTCTGCAAATGATAATGTGGAAGTATTCGCATTACCACCAGTAACATTTACAGCGTTAGCTGATCTTCCTGTTGACAGTGGAGTTCAAGCTGGACTTGGAGGAGGTCTTCCTACAGGTGGTGTTTACTCTGGAGCTGGAGTTACAGATGACGGAAACGGAATGACATATTCTTTTGACCCAGCGGCGGCTGGAGAAGGAATACATACTATTACATATAGTTTCACCAATGCAAATGGATGTTCTAATTCGGCAAATGATAACGTTGAAGTTGAAGCTTCATTAGGAATTCATGAAAATGTATTTGGAGCTAATATAGGTTTATATCCAAACCCTAATAAAGGTGATTTCACCTTAAATTATTCAGGTCAAGAACAATTAAAAGAATTGTTAGTAATTGACATGTTAGGAAAGAGGGTACAAATAATATCATTAGAAAATTTTGATAACAGTCAAGATATTAACTTAACTGCATTAGCTAAAGGAATGTATTTTATTACAATACAATCAGAATCTGCTAAAGTAACTAAGCGAATGATTATTGAATAGTTAACTCATAACTTGCAAACAAAAAATGCCACGATATATATCGTGGCATTTTTATTTATAATAATTTAAAGAAGATTTATACTGTTCCTAATCATACTATTTTAGAACAGCTCAAAACATGTTCCCTTCTGAAATATATTTTGTAAAAATTACAGGTGCTGAAAATAAAAAAGTTCTGTTACAATAAGACTTCAACAGGCTCAGTCTGGCATATTAGAAGCTTTTTTATTGATTATGTTGAGTTTTTATTTTGCACCTATTTTCACAAATGAAGATAATATTGACTGGTTTACTACCCAACCAAATTGATAATCTTCCCAGGAACTATGATCACTTTTTTAGGTGTTCTACCATCCAATTGTTTTTGAGTACGTTCATCTGCTAATACTGTTTCTTCAATAGCATCTTTACCCATATCTAAAGGCAACTCTAACATAAAACGCATTTTACCGTTAAATGATACTGGATAGTTTTTACTACTTTCCACTAAGTGTTTTTCGTCAAATATTGGAAATGCAGCTTCTGAAACAGAAGAACCGTTTCCTAAGTTAGCCCATAACTCTTCTGCAATATGTGGTGCATAAGGAGCCATTAATACAGCTAATGGTTCTAATATAGAAATACTAGTACACTTTTGAGCAGTTAATTCATTTACACAAATCATGAAAGTAGATACTGAGGTATTAAAAGAGAAATTCTCAATATCTTCAGATACCTTTTTAATAGTTTTATGTAAAGTCTTTAAATTGTCTTTTGTTGGTTCAGCTTCTGTTATTTTTAATCCATTATCATCTACATACAATTTCCATAGTTTCTTTAAGAAATTATGTACTCCTGTTATCCCTGCAGTATTCCAAGGTTTTGCTTGTTCTAAAGGCCCTAAAAACATTTCGTATAAACGTAAGGTGTCAGCTCCATAACGCTCACAGATTTCGTCTGGGTTTACAACGTTATATTTAGACTTCGACATCTTTTCAACCTCTCTAACTGTAACATATTTATCATTATCTAATAAATACTTTACTTCCATCACTCCAGAAAAGAATTCTGAATATTTTGAATCTGATTCAAATGCATCTCTATCTAATTCGTCAGATGAATTTATATGACTTACATCAACGTGTCTTTTAAACTTCTCTATTGAATATTCTAAGCCAGAGTCCTTTATAAAATTATCTTCGATATATTCTTCAAGTTCTGAATCTTTATTTTTAGAATAAAAGACAATAACTGGTCTTTTAGTATCAATTGCTATGTTTCCTTCAGATTTACTTAAAAAACTAACCGCTGCATAATTTACAAAAGCAGATGTTCCCAAAATCATTCCTTGATTGATCATCTTTTTGAAAGGCTCATCTACCGATAAGAATCCTCTATCATGTAAAAATTTCGTCCAAAAACGAGAATACAATAAGTGACCTGTAGCGTGCTCAGAACCTCCTATGTATAAATCTACATTTTGCCAGTAATCAAGCATTTCTTTAGAAGCAAATTCACTTTCATTTTGTGCATCCATGTATCTAAACAAATACCATGAGCTTCCTGCCCAACCTGGCATTGTGTTTAGTTCTAATGAGAAGATAGTTTCATTATTAATCTTATCATTGCTTACTACAGCATTAGTTTCTGTACACCAAGCCCAATCGGTTGCATTTCCTAATGGCGGCTCACCTGTTTCTGTTGGTAAATATTTTTCTACTTCTGGTAATTTAATTGGCAAATGCGCTGCATCAATCATTTGAGGCATTCCATCTTTATAATATACAGGGAAAGGTTCTCCCCAATAACGTTGGCGAGAAAAAACTGCATCACGCAAACGGTATTGTGTTTTTCCTACTCCTTGTCCTAATTCTTCTAATTTATAAATAGCAAGTTTTCCTGCTTTTTTAGCATTCAATCCGTTTAAAAAATCAGAATTAGCAATTTTCACTGACTTATCAGCATTTGCTGCTTCTGAAATATCAACTCCTTCTAAAATATTAGGGATTGCAATATCAAAATGTTTCGCAAAATCATAATCACGTTGGTCACCACAAGGGACTGCCATAACTGCTCCAGTACCATAACTTGCCAATACATAATCACCAATCCAAACCGGAATTGGTTCTTTTGAAAATGGATGTTCCGCATACGCTCCTGTAAACACACCAGAAATGGTTTTTACATCGGCCATACGCTCACGTTCACTACGCTTAGAAGTAGATTCAATATAAGCGTTTACAGCATCCTTTTGTTCAGCTGTTACAATTTTTGCTACTAACTCGTGTTCTGGCGCTAAAGTCATAAACGATACCCCGAAAATTGTATCAGGACGTGTAGTAAATACTTCAATAGTTGCATCGTGATCATTTACCTTAAATGTCACTGAAGCACCTACAGATTTACCTATCCAATTGCGTTGAATTTCCTTTATAGAATCTGTCCAGTCTAAACTGTCTTGATTATAATCTATTCCGTTTAGCAAACGTTCCGCATAAGCAGAAATACGCATTGACCATTGGGTCATTTTTTTACGTACTACTTCATGTCCTCCACGTTCAGAAACGCCATTTACAATTTCGTCATTTGCTAAAACTGTTCCTAAAGCTGGACACCAATTTACTTCCGTTTCTGCTAAAAATGTTAAACGGTATTGTAATAATACTTGTTGTTTTTCTTTATCTGAAAATGCATTCCATTCTGCTGATGTGAATGATTTAATATCTTCATCGCAAACAGCATTTACCGTTGCATTTCCAGAAGTTTCAAATAGTGCTATTAATGTAGCAATATCTTCTGCTTTTTTAGAATCGTTATTATACCATGAATTGTATAACTGAATAAAAATCCATTGGGTATGCTTATAATAATCCGCATTTGATGTACGTACTTCACGTGACCAGTCAAAAGAGAACCCTATTTTATCTAATTGCTCTCTATAACGAGTAACATTCGCCTGTGTAGTTACCGCAGGATGCTGCCCTGTTTGTATTGCATACTGTTCTGCAGGCAAACCAAAACTATCATATCCTTGGGGATGCAATACATTAAACCCTTGATGACGTTTGTAACGTGCATAAATATCACTTGCAATATAGCCTAACGGATGCCCAACATGTAATCCTGCTCCCGAAGGGTAAGGAAACATATCCAATACATAATACTTTGGTTTGTCAGTACTATTTGAAGCTTTGAACGTTTGGTTGTCCGCCCAATATTTTTGCCACTTGGCTTCTATTTCGTTGAAGTTATATTGCATTTTATCTTGTATTAATCACACTCCGATTTTTATTCCGAAGCTATTTATTTTATGAGTGCAAAGCTACTGTTAATGTAAGACAATGAAAAATGGAACAGCTTTAAAAAATAGGCTCCAATAATTTACCCGAATAGAGTACCCAAATCATCGATAGGATTGCAGAAATATTCATTGCATACCCAAACAATTTCATTTGTGATAAACTGTAGGGTTTGTTTTTAAAAATAATAAAAATATCCAGTATCAACCAAAGAGAAAATACTCCAAGAAATCCTGCTAATACATAATCCTGAAACCAAACAGATAACACGTAGCATTCTACAAGTAATAATAGTAGCATTAGTAGTTTTGTGTTTTTACGCCCAATCAATGTTGCTGTTGTTCGCTTTCCTGCTATTTTATCGGGTTCAATATCCATTATTTCTCCAGCAATATGTGCTTGAAAAGCAAACAGTGTTAAATAGAATACTGTTTGCCATGGCAGCATAGGCATATCATTTAACAACACCGAAAAATATGCAGTAACTACATAACCTACTTGGATACATATTTCAAACGGAGGGCGTTCTTTTACTCTAAACGGATGGAAATTATATATGATATTTACTACTACCATAAATACCAATAGTAAAAACATTTTATAACCTGAAACATAAGTAAACCCTATTATAAAAGGAAGTAGCACTAGCACTATCCTTTTGGGAATATGTTTTAATGTTGCTTTAGAAGCTTTTGCTCCAAACAAATAATTCCCTTTTCTAGTATTTACAGCATCTGCTTCAACATCATTATAATCATTCAACCCATATACCAAATAGTTTAGCGGAAAAGTGACAAATACTAAACCAATCCAAAAAATCGGGTTCTTCCAATAATCATCCGATAAACTAAAAGGAACTAAATAAATCCATAGTGTTGGAAACCATAATCCGGGACGTGAAATTTTTAAATCTTGGAGCATACTTTTATTTTAAGATAATTTATTGTCCGATTAAACATATTAAAGTCAACTTCGACAAGCTCAGTTTGACAAGCTCAGTTTGATTGACATCTTTTTATATATTAATTATTTACAAAGTAACTCTTGCGTTGTTTTCTTGAGGCAATAAGCAATTGTAAATAAATGAATTTACAGGAGTTTCAATTCCAAATTCAATTCCTTTTTTTACAATATAACCATTGAAGTTTTCTAACTCACTTGGTTTCTTTTCCATCATATCTCGTTGCATGGAAGCCGTTGTTTCAAATGGCATTTGATAAAACATTTTTAATGTACGCTCCACATCAGTATCAGATATTGATACTCCTTTGGCATTTGCTATCTGCTTCATTTCTTTAGCAGTTTTTAGCATCATGTCCATAATTACTTCGTTCTGTTTCATCTCCCCAAACAAACTCCTTGTTAAGGCTCCAATACCACTTACTGTTGTAATAAACATAAATTTTCTCCAAATATCTAAATGAATATTTTCAGATAGTTTATTCTTAAATCCAGCTTTATCAAAAACTGATTTTAATTGGGTTATACGTTCCGTATTCTCATTACTATATTCTGCAAAAATAATTTCTGGTTCAAAAGCAAAATGATTTATAATTCCATAATCCTCCACCTTACTCACAATTTTACACAATCCAGCAAGTACATTTTTTGTATTTAAAATTCCACGTAATTTATCTGCATTATCAGCACCATTTTGCAATGGTAATACCATAGTGTTTTTTCCTACAATAGGTTTAATCACTTCTGCTACACCTGTTATTTGCCACGATTTTACACCAAGTAATATTAAATTCGGATTATCTAATGTAGCTACATCATCAGTCACTTCAGGATAGATTGTAAAGTCTCCGTTAATACTTTTTATTTGAAGTCCGTTCTTTTTAATTGCTTCTAGCTGTTTTCCTCTAGCAATAAACCTTACATTAAAACCAGCTCTATGCAATTTAGCTCCAAAATATCCACCAACACCACCAGTACCAAATACAACAATATTCATTTTTTTTAATTCTAAAAGTTACTCCCAAATTTACTCTTAAACTTCGAAAGCTAAAAGTTTAGTTAATTTAATTATCAGTTCTTTATACTTTTAGTATTTTTACCCTTTACTTACATTTATTCTATGAGCAAATCTTTTGATAAATATCAAAAAAGACGGTTAATATCTTCTTATTTCTCTGTAATCATTAGTATTACTTTAGTACTGTTTTTACTAGGAGTATTAGGGATGTTAGTTATCAATGCTCGAAAAGTTGAGACTCATTTTAAAGAACAAATTGCTTTATCTATTGACTTAAAAGAAAATGTAAAAGAAATTGAAATTGCACAGCTACAAAAGAATTTAAAACTTTCAGACTACGTTAAATCAACTCGTTTTATTTCAAAAGAGGAGGCTGCTGAAATTGCACAAGAAGAAAATGGAGAAAAATTCATGGATTTTATTGGTTACAATCCATTTCAGAATTCCATTGATGTTTATTTAAATAGTGAGTTTGTGACCTTAAATAAACTGGAAGAAATAAAAACTGATTTACTGCAAAAAAGCTATGTTGATGAGGTTAGATATGATGTTGACCTGGTTTCGTTAATGAATAAAAATGTAAAACGTATAAGTTTTTGGCTAATTGCCATAAGTGTTGTTTTTGCATTTATTGCCATGTTATTAATCAACAGTTCAATCCGATTAGCTGTGTATTCTAAACGTTTTATAATCAAAACTATGCAAATGGTTGGCGCTACAAAACATTTTATTAGAAGACCTTTTATTTGGAAAAGTATTCGTTTAGGAATATTAGGATCATTACTTGCAGTAGCAGGATTGGTAGTTGTTGCTTATTATTTAGACAAAAATTTACCAGAACTAAACTTATTATCAAACCCTACTCTTTTTGCATCATTATGTACAGGAGTTGTGTTATTAGGAATAATCATTACATGGGTGAGTACTTTTTTTGCCACCCAACGTTTCCTAAACTTAAAAACAGACGATTTATACTAGCCACTAATTGGCCATTTAATATATTACACTACTATGAGTACAAAACATAAACCAGAATTCATCTTTAAAAAAGCAAATTACAAGCTTATGCTTATAGGCTTAGCAGTAATTGCAATTGGTTTTATACTAATGTCAGGTGGTGGAAGTGATGATCCGAATGTTTTTAATCCCGCTATCTATAATTTTCGACGTATTCGTTTGGCACCAACATTAGTATTAATAGGATTTGGAATTCAAATCTATGCTATTCTTTTTAACAAGAAGAAAGAAGACTAAATGGAAATTATCAAAGCGATTATCCTTGGTATTATTCAAGGATTAACAGAGTTTTTACCAGTATCTTCTTCTGGGCATTTAGAACTTGGAAAAGCAATTTTAGGTGACACTTCTGTAGGAGAAGAAAGCCTGATATTTACTGTGGTATTACATTTTGCAACAGCGCTAAGTACTGTTGTTATTTTCCGAAAAGATATTATTGACCTATTAAAAGGATTATTGCAATTTAAATGGAATGAAGAAACTCAGTTTGCATTTAAAATTGGATTATCAATGATCCCTGCGGTATTTATAGGTTTGTTTTTTGAAGAAGAACTCGAACAATTTTTCGGAAGCAGTATTATGTTTGTAGGGTTCATGTTATTAATTACAGGAGCATTATTGTTTTTAGCTGATAGAGCTACAGACACTACTAAAAATGTATCAATACCCAATTCCATATTAATTGGAGTTTCACAAGCAATTGCCATGTTACCAGGTATTTCACGCTCAGGAGCAACCATATCAACTTCAGTACTTTTAGGAGTTGACAAAACTAAAGCCGCACGGTTTTCATTTTTAATGGTCGTGCCATTGATATTTGGAAAAATAACCAAAGACATTCTAGGAGGCGATATTTCATTTGAATCTCATCAAATTGTTCCTTTATCAGCTGGGTTTATCGCTGCATTTGTTTCTGGCTTATTTGCTTGTACATGGATGATATCCTTGGTAAAGAAAAGTAAACTTTCTTACTTTGCATATTATTGTTTTATTGTTGGAACGATTGCTATCATATATACAGTAACAACTAATTAATTTCATTAAAAGTGTCCGTCTGAGCTTGTTGGGACTGGATTCATACACTTATATTTCGACAAGCTCAATATGACTTATGAAAACTGCTGAAGAATTTAAATCTGGACAAATACTTTTAATTGACAAACCACTAACTTGGAGTTCTTTTCAAGCTGTAAATAAAGTGCGCTGGGTAATTAGAAAAGCCTTTGATATTAAAAAAATTAAAGTTGGCCATGCTGGAACTCTAGATCCATTAGCAACTGGATTATTAGTTATTTGTACTGGTAAATTCACCAAACGTTTGAGTGAATTTCAAGGACAAATTAAAGAATATACTGGCGAGATTACTTTAGGAGGAACTACACCTTCTTATGACTTGGAAAGTGAGGTAACAGAAACTTTTCCTACCGATCACATCACAGAGGAATTGATTCATGAAACTACCAAACAGTTTATTGGTGACATTCAACAAATGCCACCCGTTTTTTCTGCTTTAAAAAAAGATGGAAAACGCTTGTATGAATACGCAAGAAACAATGAAGAAGTAGTAATAACTCCTAGACAAGTTAATATTTCGGAATTTGAAATCACAAAAATTGATTTGCCTAAGATAGAATTTAGAGTAGTTTGTAGTAAAGGAACTTATATTCGTTCCTTAGCTTTTGATTTTGGAAAAGCAGTACAATCTGGCGGTCATTTATCAAAATTACGTCGTACTAAAATAGGTGATTTTCATACTGATAATGCTATTTGTCCTATTGCTTTTGAAAAGCAATATTTAGGCGAAGTAACAGAGTAACATTATACTGTCATTTCAAAACGTAACAAAGTGAAGTGAGAAATCGCATTCTAGAAACCATACAATGGTGTACACTTGCTCAGATGTCATTTCTCCTTCGTCGAAATGACAAAAACTGCTTCAGGATAATAATTAAATTACTTGATTATTTAAACTCTCCCACCTAGGGTTAAAAGCACTAATCAACTTGTTCTTCTTTTCTCTCCTCCACTTTTTAAGTGCTTTCTCTCTGAGAATAGTAGCATTAATGCACTCAAACTGTTCGTAATAAACTAGGTCGTAACAATTGTATTTTCCAGCGAATGATTTTTTTGCATTTTTACTGTCAAAGTAATGCTCTGATAATCTTCTTTGAATATTATTAGTTACACCAATGTAAATAGTAGTTCTATATTTATTTGTTACGATGTAAATGAAATAACGATTAATCATTCTTAAAGTTAAAGAAAAAAGCTCTCATTTATAGATTTAATATTGTATTTCTAATTGAAAGCTACTTGTGTGATTTCTCCTATTGTCGAAATGACAAAACTACCTATTACTATCACTATATACCAAAAATAAACTATACTGTCATTTCAAAACCTAACAAAATGAAGTGAGAAATCATACAATAATATACGCTTACTATTATGTGATTTTTCCTAACGTCGAAACGACAAAACTATCTATTACTATCATTATATGCCAAAAATCAACTATCCTGTCATTTCGAAACGTAACAAAGTGAAGTGAGAAATCACATTAGAGGAACCATACAATGGTGTACGCTTGCTCTAATGTGATTTCTCCTTCGTATAAAACAGCAATTTTTATTTTCAATAGTACTAGATCATACAATCTATGCTAGCAAACTCACCAAGTCATTCACAGCATTTTGTCCTTTATCTTTGGTATACCACAATTGCAAATCCTTTTTAAATTCTGGAGTTAACGTACCGTAGACATTTTTATATTCTTCCACCATTTTAGTAGCTTCACTTGGTCTTGGACCAAATGTATTTAGCACCTCCTTGGTTTCTTTATCTATCATTATTAATTTCGGGATTGACCTTCCTCCATTAGTTAAATGCTGATCCATCAAGTCCAAATTGTCATCACGAAGCGCAATTTTTAAATCGATATTATCATTTAAGCTTGCTATTTTATTTACATAAGGTAATACCTGAGCCGCATCCCCACACCAGCTTTCGGTAAGCACAATCCATTCTACAGGTTTATTATATCCTTTTATTTTTTCAATTGCAGCATCGTTTAATATTCCTTTTTTATCCAAACGCTGCATGCGTTTGTTATTTAATAATGAATATTGTGTTAATGCTTCCGATTGTGTAGCTCCTGTTGATTTTCCTTCTTCTACTAAAGTTTCTACTAATGCTCTGTATTTTGGATATGTCATCATATGCTTAATTTTTTATAACTTATTATTCGACGCAAAAAATATTCAGTCCTTACTTTCGTATCTTTATCTCAAATATACATACTCATTTAAATACAAATACTGATTTTTATCAGTTGAATAAGATACTCATGGAAAAAATAAGATGTGGTTGGTGCGAAGGAAGTGATATATATAAACAGTACCATGATTTAGAATGGGGAGTTCCAGTACGTGACGATCAGCAGTTATTTGAATTTTTAATTTTAGAAACTTTTCAAGCTGGATTAAGTTGGATTACCATTTTAAAAAAACGTGAAAACTTCAGACTTGCGTTTGATTTTTTCGATTACAAAAAAGTGGCTGCTTATAATGAGGATAAGTATGATGAGTTAATGCAAAATGCAGGAATCATCCGGAACAAACTAAAAATAAAATCAGCTATTACCAATGCACAGTTATTTATGGAAATACAAAAAGAGTTTGGTAGTTTTTCTGAATACATTTGGAGTTTTACCAACGGTAAACCTATCACAAATACTTTTAAAACTTTAACTGAAGTTCCTGCAACTACTGAATTGTCAGACACTATTTCTAAGGCATTAAAAAAACGTGGATTTAAATTTGTAGGATCTACAGTTATTTATGCACACATGCAAGCCACAGGTATGGTAAACGATCATATAACCAGTTGCTTTAGGTATAACGAAGTTTAAAATATACTATATAATTATTTTTACAATACCCTTTTGGATATAAAACTTATAGATAAATAAAAAACCTTCCTCAATTAAAACTAATTATAATTGAGGAAGGTTTTTTATTAAATTATACTGTGTTTAAAAATTTAAAACTTATTAATACAGTATAGGACTTAATAATTAGGTTAAAGTAAAAAAGGCACTTATTAATGAGGCAAAAAAGAAAACCCGTATTCGCTCTTACTCTATAAATAATATTTTGCGCTATATCCGATATCGCTATTATTTATTCAGTTAATGTATTATACACTTTTAAAAGGTTATTTATTTAAAAGTGCTCTTCCAATTAATGTTTCTTTTTAGTGATCCATCTTGTGGATTTACTTTATGTTTCACCATTGGCTTATACTATTATATTCCTTTTTTTTCAATAATGTTACCCGTTTTTACAAGAAAAACACAAAACAAAATAGCCCTAACCAACTACTTTTCAATACCTTAATTACTATTGTTAACATATTACTATACCCGATTGACACAATAAATTATTAAAACACACTTTGTATTCAGTTCATTATTCTACTGATTATGTAATTCCGTAAACTCAAATTTATTACCATCAAACAATCCTTTGTCGCTTAATTTCAATTCTGGAATCACTAATAAAGCGCAGAATGACATCGTCATGTAAGGAGCTTGTAGTTTCACTCCTAATTCTTTGGAACGCACATCTAGTTTTTCATATGCATTAGCTACTTCATAACCATCTTTTTCTGACATGATCCCTGCAACTGGCAACGGCAACACCAATTCTTCAGTTCCGTTTGCCAAAGAAACACCTCCTTTATATTCAACTACTAAATTTATAGCATTTACAATATCCTCATCACTTACCCCTACCGCAATAATATTATGACTATCATGCGCCACACAGGAGGCTAAAGCACCTTTCTGCAATCCGTAATTCTTTACAAAAGCAACTGCAGGTGGTGCATCAAAATAACGATTCACAACCACAATTTTTAATACATCTTGAGTTACATCACTTTCTAAAAAACCATTTGTAGCGGTTAATTGAGCTATTCCTTTTTTAGTCACTAATTGCCCATCCTCTACCTCAATAACTTTGATGTTTTTGGTAGTAGCCGCCACTTTTATTTGATCTATTGTAATTGGAGTGCAACTAAAGTTATTCACCAAATCCTCTTTTACAGAAGGAATCAATGTTACATTATTTTCAGCTACCAAATTTCCATCAATATAGGTTTGAGTTACATTGAAACTTGTTAAGTCTGTTACCACGCAAAAATCGGCAGGATCACTTTCTTGCAACAAGCCAACATTCATGTTGTAGTGCTTGATAATATTATAAGAACTTGCTCTTAATACATTCATCACATCACATCCTTTTGTAACAGCTCTTTTGGCAAGTATATTTATATGTCCTTCCACCAAATCATTCGGATGTTTGTCATCTGAACAAAACATAATTTCATTAGGGTATTCATCCAATAAAGAAATTAGTTCCTCAAAGTTTTTGGCAGCACTCCCTTCTCTAATCAGAATTTTCATTCCATATTTTAGCTTTTCCAAGGCTTCTGCTTTAGTAAAACACTCATGATCGGTAGTAATACCTGCATTAATATATTTTTCAACCTCAGTCCCCATTAATCCAGGTGCATGTCCATCAATTGGTTTTCCTGCATTTTTTGCTGCTTGTATTTTTGCCAATACAATAGGATCATCAAATAACACTCCCGGAAAATTCATCATTTCCGTTAAGTAATGAATTTCTGGTAAGGCTAACAATTCGGTTACATCATCCACAGTAATTTCAGCCCCAGCAGTTTCAAATACAGTTGCCGGAACACAAGATGGTGCTCCAAAATGAAATTTAAATGGTGTTTTTTTCCCGTTAGCAATCATGTACTTTACTCCATCTACTCCCAATACATTTCCTATTTCATGCGGATCAGAAATTGTAGCTACTGAACCATGGCAAACTGCCAAACGAGCAAATTCAGAGGGAATTAACATGGAACTTTCTACATGTACATGTGCATCAACAAAACCAGGAATGATATAATGTTTTTCAGAAACCGATTCTTCTACAATTTTTTCTATTTTTCCGTTTTTGATATGTAGTGTTCCGCTATAAATTCGCTTCGTTACTACATCTACTATATTTCCTGAAATTTTCTGAATACTCATTTTTACCTTGCTTAATATAATTGTGGATAAATTTAAAACAAACTAGTTGATTTAAACCCTAGTTCTTATTAAAACAAGACTATTAATGTTGATAACATCTTCCGTTAGCATTTTTTGTTTTCCGCTTACAGCGTCTACCAGATTTAGTTTTACCTATACACTGTGCTGCAATTGTTTTTTTTATTGAATCCGTAAATTGAGTAGTTAAACTAGCTGATGTTCTAAGTTTCTGAAGTCTTTTTAATGGCTTACAAACGCTACAAGCTTCATAACCTATTGAAATCACTAACTCTAATTTTATTTCTTTTTTTGAATACTTTAAATAGTGACAAACGTTAGTATGATATTTTTCTCCTGTTTTAGTTATATAAACAGATTGAGCAAAGACATTAGATACAAAAGTTAATGAAATTATTAAAAAAACAATTCTTAACAACTTCATTACTTAACTTTCTTTCGTTTTTTATTACTTCTCCAATCCCAAGGAGCTATTGGATTCTTATCTTGCCATAGCCCAATTTTATTTTTCCTTGCATTATTTTCCATATCTTGAAGCAAAACATTTTTTGAATATTTCACATAATGCCAAGCTAAGCCTTTTTTTACCAGTTCGTAACTTAAGTTTAAAGTATCGTTATAAATCACATTACAAATATGGCGTCTATACCTATCTTTTTTCAAAATATTTAAAGTAATTACTTTATTAAGAATTGCTTCTGAAACAAATTCCTTTGCTTTTACTGAAAAGGCTTGTTTCCTTTCCGGACAATCAATATTAGCTAACCGTACTTTTATAAGTGTAGAATCACCCGCTAATAATTTAAAGGTATCACCATCTATGATTTCAATTACTTTACCTGTAATTGTCGTTTCTTTTACATTTTCTAAATGATAATCTACTCTTTCTTTTGTTTTATCATTTCTAAAAAAGAAAAGTCCTAAAAGAAAACACAGCAAATACGTTTTAATCATATTTTATTAATTTTAAGGCAATATTCTTATACTTGATTTTATATTTCCACTATAACCTCCTAAATCAATTGTTATATACCATCTTCCAAAACTTGGAACACTTAAATTAAATGGAGAACGGGTAATATGTCCTCCATAAAATTGATGTTTACCTCCTCGTTTGTAATTTTGAAAATTTAAACTATTCATCAATTTTACATTAGCTGAATTTCCCTGTAGAATTACCTCTATTACTTTTCCTTCTTCTAACTGACCTAAATCATACTCCTGAAATTTCATATTTATTCCTATTTTATTAATTTTTATTTATCTATTATGATATTATCATTATCTGCTCCCATTATACACTTTGGTTTCTCACTATTACATGAAATAACAATAGAGGAAATTCCTGTTAAAAAAATAAATACTAGTAGAAACAAGCATCCACTATTTTTAGCTTTACTAAATGTTTTTCTATAAGTAAGACCTGAAACTCCTGTTCGTATAGAATACCCTTTAGTACTCACCGATCCCTTTTTTGTTCTATAACTAGGTGTTATTCCTGATTTACTCACATTTAACCCTAAGCCTTTTCCTATGTTTATTCGTTTTTGAAATCTAAATCCCATTTTAGTCTTGTTTTAATAAAAAATCAGAAATCACTTTTTCAATACTTGACGGAATATCTGCATTCTTAATTTTATATTTTTCAACTCCCATTTCATCAAACCATTTGCTCCAATACGCTTTAATTATGTCTTGCGCATATGGGTTTTTATTGTGACTTGTGATTCCTATAACCAGAACTTCTAAATCCTCTAAACCTTCCGTTGCAGGAATGAATCCCAAATCTTTATTGTTCATTTTGTTTTTCCAATCGCCTGTATTCAACTTTAATTTAGCCAAGCTTTTTGGTGTTAAATATGATGCTCTATTTTTTATATTCATTACGGATTTGTCATAGTACATATAGCCATCAGTCAGAATAACCAATACGTTTCTGTGGCATTCATCAATACAGTAATCATGTGCATTATCTTTAAAGAAACCCCATATATTTGAACCCGGATATCCTTTATTTATTATTGCATCCTTTTGCGCTAAATTGTATAGTTTTGACGGCTCATTTATATATAGTGATGTTGTTTTTTCTATTTGTGTTTTTGCTGTATAACTCGTAAAATCAATTTTTAATTTTTCTGCGATCTCATTTATTTTTTCACTTGATGGTTCTGGATTAAAGAAAAGTTGCATCCTATCTTCTAATAAAATTAATTTTTTATTTTTTACATGTTCCACAAATGATTTAGATAAACTTGCTAAATATGCAGAATCCTTTTTCTTGGTTTTCACTTCTTCAATTCTATCGGAAAGATCTAACAATACACTTATGTTTAAATTGTTTTTTTTATTCTTAAAGATATATTCTAAACAATTGGAAGGTATTTCTTTAGTTTCTTGTTCTAAATTTACTTCCGTTACATCTTCATTTTTATCTTTTAAACAACTTAACACTATTGTTGCCAAAAAGAATATTATTAAAATTCTAACTTGTTTTCTAATATTCATCATTATAGGGTTTTAGTGTATACTTTATTTTGATACGTGTCTGTATTTAATGCCAAATCATTAATGTGTTTTTCATACATGTTTTTACAATCTAATAATAAGTCATCTTGCTCATCTCTTCCCATTCTTAATTCTGCTGTTATATATTGTTGCCAACCTTGAAAATATTCAGTGGCTAATGCTTTATAATTCATTACTGGCAGGATACATCCATCAATTATATTTTGAAGCTCAACTATTCTAATTTTTAATGTTGATAGTTCTTCTTCAATACCTTCAATTTTTTCTTTCAGTTTTAATAGGATTTTTTCCTTATCAAAAATTTCATTCTTTTTCCCCCTAATAAAAGTCTTAATCTTGTCTCTATCAGCGTGCTCTTTCATTACAAAATCAAACACTAATCCCCATACAATATAGGATACAAATCCTGCAAAAATGATTACCCAGAAACTAACACTTTGGAAGGCTACAGATATATTAAAAACCTCACTATCAAACGTTTTATTTAAGTTGTATAACTTTTCATCTATCAAGTATGCTAAAATGGCATCAAACAAAAAAGTAATTATAAATAACATTGCTATTTTTAATTTGTTAATTGCTCCTCTTTTTTCTTGAAACATATGAATTAAGTATCCTAATGCGAAAAAGATAAAAGGTATGAATAGAATAAATCCAAGTTCTAAAATCCCATCTGAATAAGCTTTACTAAGTGCTTTAGGATAAAACATTCCTTGAACAAGTCCCGCACCTATTGTAAATTCTCTAAAAAAAGCAGAATATGCCGTTGATATATAGAACACAAAAATATAGATTGCCAATGGCAGTAAAAAAAAGATTCCAATCCAAAATTTAGCCGTTGCACTTTTTTCTATATCTATAAAATAATCTTCAGGGTGCATTTTTACTCTTCTACAATCTTGATTTAACTTGTCAATTTCCACAGTAACTTTTTCTACTTTCTGTTCTGTTTTTTCAAGCTCTTCGTCTTTATTTAACTGTGCTGTTTTTTTTCCTTTTTGCTCCGTTACATATGGATGCTTCAGTTTTTCTTGTTCATGATAATCTTTCTTACATTTATTTTCAAACTTTTGATAAATAGTATCCAATGAAATTTGCAAATTATGTTCGTTTCCTTGGCATGCTTTTGAAGTAGTAAACCCATCATCATGATACGTTATTTTCTCTGTCTCAATTGATACTGGTTCTATTGAATCTTTTGTCTCATTTTGAGCAGTTATACTTGTTAATTTTTTTAATAACCCCATAATTTCTTACCCTTTAAGTTCTATACGTATTGCTTCTTTTGTTTTCTGTTGTTTTGCACTTTCTAAAAGATAGTCACATAATTCTTCTACATTTTCTTCTAAGAATTCAAATTTTCTAATGTACTTTTTTAGAGCAATTTCTTCATCGTTAGTTATAAGCTCATCTGCCCAAATCATTAAAGCAAAATCATAGAGGTATTCAATTCTTTTTTCAATAGTTTCAGGGATAACAATCTCTCCTGCATAGCCAATTAAAATGGCATCTAATTCTGATTTAGAAATGGCTCTTTCAGCTGCGAACTTGTATAGTAATTGCATTTCCAAATGACTAAAGTTTTCATCAGATAATGCAATTTGGTAGAGCCTTAAAAAATGACTTTTTAACTCTGTTGAAATAGATATCGTATTCATAGTTTTATAAAAATTGATTAATATATTTTATCTCTGCTATAGCTTTTTAATTCTTTTTCCTGTTTCTCTTCGGGTTGAATTTTAACCTTCTTCATAAAAGAAACCAATAGAAATAAAACTCCCGAAATAATATCTACAGGAATCCAAAATGCTTTTATATATAAATAAATTGGAACTATCGGATTAAATAGTATAGCTATAATTGCAAATACAACTGTCCATAAAACTCGCCTCTCTTTTTGAGCAACAATAACTAACAAGGCACCAATACATACTATTACTCTTAAAAATGTATAGTACGCAATTGGTAATTTTAATACCGCTATAAATAATAAGCAGGCACAAACAATTGACACTACTTTTATATTGTATTTTAACTGTGTTGTTTTCATCATTATCTAATTAACAATCACACTCTTCTCTTTCTACATAAGTTTTATTCCCATTACTATTGTAATAATAGCAACCTCCTTCTGGCCCGGTATATAATGTGTTTCCATTATGAGTACCACACTCCCACTCTGTTTCTGTATTGTTACCTGTTGTTGACTCTGTTCCTAATATAGTACCTGTTCCTAATGTTCCTATTGACTCTATATTGCTATTGTTTACTGAATCATCTTCTGATGAGCAAGAGTTAAAAATTAGTACGCTAATTATCGTCGCTAACATTATTATTGTTTTTTTCATTTTATTTAATTTTTAGTGGTTAACACTTCAAACTTAAGCCCATTAAAAAAGAAACCCTTACGGGAATCCGTAAGGGTTTCTTTTAACCTAACATACTCTCTATGCGTAACTAATTAATTTCCACGTAACGCTTTTGTTATTGTATGGAGGAAATTTTTCTCCTTTTGATAATGGAATAGTTGTCGATGGTGAGCCTTGTGCTTCCCAAACTCCAGATTCTGGACAGTTTTCTCCAGTTTTTCTTGTTGTTCCTAATGGTACTTTTGTCATGATTTTAATTTTTAAATATTAATTTCAACAAACTTACCCTCCTAAAAAAACAAAACCTTACGGGTTTCCGCAAGGTTAGGTATTCATTGTATTTTTAATATTCTAATTTACGATTGATGAACTAAGTTCATTTTCTTTAAAGGTTTTTTGAGTTGCAGAAATTAATATTTTTTCTCCATTAACATGTATTATATTATAATTAGCATTACAATTTTTAATTCTAAACTGTAATGCTCTTAATCCTGAAATTAAGCCTTCTGATTTCGCTTTATCAAAAACATGATTTGAACACGAAGTTTTAAATAGACATTTCCTTCGTTTTGAAGCAGGAATACATCTCCAATACAATTTAATAATTAATAGAAGTAGTATTTTCATATCTATTTACTGAAAACAACCATTTGTTTAGCTGTTGTAAAACCTGGTTTTCCACCAAAACCAAAACAACCATTTTCTGGCTGAACAAATGTTGATACGCTTTCTAAACGTATATAATTCCAACCTTGATTTGTATGGTGTTTAATTATCTCTTCTAATTGTTCTGCAACATGACTAGATTTTCCTTTGTTATGGTCTATTGACGCAACAAATGGTATTACTTTATATTCCATTATTTATATTTTTAATACCCGTTCCTTTTAGCATTTGCTACACAATCAACTTTGTTTTTATATCCTTCCGTAGATGCTCCAATTATTTTTCCATTTGAAGCTGTTCTTTTCCATCTCCATTCTTTTTTAGCATCTTTATAAAATTCCCATTTGTCATTCATAGTATTCTTTTTTTAAGTTTAACACTTCAAAGTTACCATCATAAAAAAATGAAACCTTACGGTATTCCGTAAGGCAAAGAAAACCTGTGCTCTTCTCAAAAAAATCCTGGGTTTTATGAAAAATGTCTTTCCGAAACAGAGCGTAGCGGAGTGAGGAATCGCATTATGTTATCGTTAATTATCAGAAACATTGTAAAATAGCCTCTTGTGAGATTTCTCCTAACGTCGAAATGACAGGAAATGTGTTTTATAACGATTTTTTAGTTCTCTAGTCATTTCGAAACGTAACAAAGTGTAATGAGAAATCGCATCCTGAAAACAAGGAAAAGAAGTTTTTTATTGGAATATTTATACTTGTGATTCGGTTACTCATAATGAATTAATGTACCCGATGAAGAAAAAATAGCTTTTTGTGGGATTTCTCCTAAGGTCGAAATGACTAAAAAAAGAATAATATCAAATGAACATTAAAACAAATCTTATAATATTGATCTCATATAAAAACTTTCGATTGAATATTTAAGGCATTAAAAAATGTAACATATAATTAAATAAGCCCTAAATCCTTTACTATAGCCACTAAGTGTATGGCATTATTGGCTTTAAATTGAATACGAAGTTTGTTCAAGGTTTTTTCAATAGAACTTAAACTACTTGGAGTAATATCATTATTTTTAAAATGAATACTAATTTCACTTTGAGACAAGCCTTCTGAAAGTTGCATTAACAAATCAATATCATAATCATCCACCTCTAAATTAGTTTTAGAGCTTAATGCATTTGCTACTTCTGGGGATAAATAAGGTTCATTATTATGCACTGATAAAATGGCTTTAGATAATTCCTGCAAACCTCTTCGTCCTTTACATACATATCCATTTACCTGATATTTATTCATTAAAGTTCTTACCTTTTGAAGTCGATCTTCTCCTGAATACACAATAATTTTCAAATTTGAATGTTCTTCTCTAAGCGCCTCAATTAGGGCTTCACCTGATGGATATTTTTCGTTTCTATGATCTACAACAAACCCTAAGTCCGTAATAAGTAACTGGTAAGGTTCCTGATCAAACACTCCTTTTTTAATTTGTAAATAAGCATCGTCACAATATTGTACTGGGTGTACTTTATTAATATTCAACTCACAAAGCATGGTATACACTCCTTTGTTAGTATCATCCATATCCTCTGCTACCAAGACTTTTGTAAACATATCTTAAACGTTTATTTTTACTTTAAAACTACTCTCTAATTCTGATTCAAAAGTAATTGTTCCATTAATAGCTTTAATACGGGTTTCCGTATTTTGTAACCCATTGTTTTTCTTCACTGTACATCCAATTCCATTATCGGAATAGCCTATTGCTATTTTAGTATTTGTTTTTTCAAATGTCAAGACTACCAAAGAAGCCTTACTATGCTTTCTCATGTTAGTCATTAGCTCTTGTAATACTCTATAAATGGTTGTTTTTTTAATATCGGAAACTGAATTCCAATCCACTTTTGAAATATTTCGTGTAATAACATTTACTGCATCACTTTTATATCCCAATAATAAATCACTCAATACCTCATCAAAATTGGTATCAACAACTATATCACTATTCTCTCTAGAAATATCCCTTGTTTTTGTATAAATAGCTTCTAGATTATCTAATACTGTATTGTCTACAGCGAAACTACTTTGTAGCTTAGTCATTACATGATACACATCATTAGCAACCTCATCATGCACTTTTTTAGAAATTCGTGTTTCTGTGTGATATACTTGTTGGAGTTTTTCTTTTTTATGTCTTGTTTTTAAAAGAAAAACAAGGAGAATAAATGTCAAAACAATAAAAATTATTATTAGTATCATTCTGTGATTTTCTAATTTGCTTTCTCTTAATTTTCTTTCTTGTTCTGAGAATTCATATCTATAATAAGTAAAATTGTCTTTATTTAATTGCCTTGATTCTTCAATACTATCTTTAAGTTTTCTATACTGAACTACCTCAGGGGAATCGTTTAAATCCATTAAATTAGACAAAGCATTCTCTAAATGTGTAGTCCTTTTTGTGACATTTGCTAAATCAAGTTCCATATTTGCATATAGCAAGGCCATTTTTCTATTATTCCTATCCTTATAATATTCTATTAGGTGATCGTAACTAGTATAAATTCCTTCACTATAATTTATTTTCTCTCTAATACCTAAAGCTTTTTTAATATTGGTTATAGCTTCTGGAATATTTAATTTTGATTGTACTAAACCTAAATTACTCAGTATTCTAGCTTCAATTATGTCATTATTTAGCTCCAAACTTTTTTGATAAGCGTCTTCATAACTATTTAAAGCTAACTTATATTTTTTTTGATCAGTATATATATTAGCGATATTATTAATAACTGTTACCCTATCCTCTAATTCTGTTACTATATTCTCAATTTTATTATAAAATTCCAATGATTTATCATAATTCTTCAGTTCTCTATAAATTATCCCTAAATGATTGTAAACCCCAATTTTAACTTCTGTTACATTACCTTTAATATTCAGATTACCTAATAATTTAAGTGCTTCAACACTTAAAGCTTCACTTTCAGAGAGTAATCCTAACTTCCTTTGAACACTTGCCATTACTCGTAAATCATATACAGCATTCCTTAAATTTTGTTCTTTTAAACTTAAATCTTTATGCTTATTATAAAAATTATATACTCTAGCTAAATCATTCTTTTCCTTAGGATCCTTACTTAATTTATAATAATAAACTAAACTGTCAGTTTTTTTTTGTGCATGAGAGTTAATAAAACATATAAGTAATAAATAAAAAAAGAGGAATGATATTTTCATTCCTCTAAATTAAAAACTAATTACCAATTATCAACTAGTTTTTACTATTTCTACCCTCGGTTGGCGGTGGTGGTGGAGGTAAAATTTCTCCATCTTCATCACAACATTTTTGTTCTATTGATAAATCGTCAGTTATATTATCATCTGGTGTGCAAGAAAAAATCCCCATAGTAAGGAAAACCGTAACGAATATTAATGTTATTTTTTTCATTTTGTTAGTGTTTAAATTTGGACATGCCGATGGCCGTCCGAGTTATTACTCAGTTTATTTTGCGATGTGATATCGCTTAAAAAATGAAGAGACGTCTCCCTTGTTTGAGAAGTGTGGAGTGCAAAAGCAAAGAGGTATAGTTACTTCTCAAATGGCTATACAACTTTACTCTGTGCCTCCAATAATAAATTGAAAATCACAACCTTATTATTTAAAGTGTTGATCAATTCTGATGCTAATTAAAGGAGATTTATCAAGGGACTATGGAAATACAATGGAAGAGGTTCGGAAAGGTTTTGGAAATAGATTTCCAGAAACTTTCCAATAAATTTCCTTAATTTTAATTAACTAAAAACCAACAAACTAATGCACAAAAAATTACTTATTCAAGCTTTTGAAAAAGCTACCGAAATTCAAATTAAACAAGGAATTTCAACTCCTTCAAAGAGCCATTTGGCAACTATTTTATCTGATTTTATTTTAGAAAACAGCAGTGAATCTTTTGGCGTACGAAGCTTAAGAAATTATTATAAAACAGCCTTAGGGGCAAATGAAAATGAGGATATAGAATTAAAATCCTATGTAATTAAATCTTTGTGTGAGTATTTAAATTACGAAGACTATTCCGATTTTATATTGAAAAATAATTTGAAAAAGAAAGATGACGACGGGGGGATGATTATCCTTTTACCTGAAGGTGAAGTGACAAGGAGCAATGCAAAAACAAACACAAAGACATTCATTATTGAAAACAAAATCATCCTTTCAATATGTCTGTTTGTTATTATTTCCATTATAAGCATTAATTCATTTAACCAACAACGTTGGATGGCTTGGGAAGGAAATCGATATACAGAGGTTCCTTTTGATTCTGAAAAATTTAAAAATGGTCAATTACTTCCCTATAACGAAACCTTATTTAAGTATTTTAAAAAAGTGAACCCTGATAGTATTCCTTTTTTTAATAAAGATGGTAGTGCTCGTGTTTGGTATGGAAAAAATATACAAGGAGAATTGGAATATTTCATAGCATTAGGAAGACATCCAGAAACAAGAAAAACATTAAAACCAATAACTCAATATATGATTGATAAATATGTTCGAACCCCATAAAATTGATATTTTAATTAACATCTAACTAATTTCTTTATGTTATTTTTACAAAAAACATCCCATGCAAATACACAGTAATTTTGACGCAGGAAATATTGAAGTAGTTTCCATAAAACCCACAAACATTGAATTAATAATTCCTAAGGATACTAATTCTGAATTTCTGCAATGGTTTTATTTTAAAATGATTGATATAGAACTAGAAAGCACACAAAACCTACGCATTACCAATGCTGGTGATAGTGCTTTTCCTGATGGTTGGGAAAACTATCGTGTAAATGTGTCGTACGACAATGTAAATTGGTTTCGTATTGACACAACGTATGTTGATGGTGTTTTGGCTTTTGATATCCCTACAGATCAACATGAGTTATATGTAGCTTACTTTGAACCTTTCTCCTACAAACAACATGTAGCATTGGTAACAAAAGCTTCTGAAAATCCGTTATGTACTGTAGAAACATTGTGTAATACTCCAGAAGGGAAACCAGTAGAGTTATTAATTATAGGAGATCCAGATGCAAATAAGAAAACTGTTTGGTTTACTGCACGCCAACATCCTGGAGAAACTATGGCAGAATGGTTTATACAAGGTTTAGTTGAAAATTTACTAGACGGTACGAATGAAGAAAGCAAGCAATTATTAAAAGGTCACTGTTTTTATATTATCCCAAACATGAATATTGATGGGAGTATTGCAGGAAATTTACGCGTAAATGGTTTGGGAATAAATTATAATAGAGAATGGGAAAACCCAAGTATTGCACAAAGTCCTGAAGTATATTATTGCATAGAAAAAATGGATGCTATAGGTGTTGATTTTTTAATAGATGTACATGGTGATGAAGCAATACCGTACAATTTTGTAACCAGCTTAATGGGAATACCAAGTTTGAAATCGGATACCATGGCAAAAGAAAATGCTTTCAAACAACATTGGATGAACGTAACCAATGAATTTCAAGATGTACACAGATACGAAAATAGCCTACCAGGAAAAGCAAACTTAAAAGTATGCTCTAAACAAATAGGGGAACGTTTTGGAAACATGGCGTACACTTTAGAAATGCCTTTTAAAGACAGTGATGCTAACCCGAATATAAAAGAGGGTTGGAATGGAAATCGCTCTATGGAATTTGGCGCCTCAGTTTTAAAAGTATTAGCGTTGAGTAGTAAGGATGGATTGTTTTAACCATTGTGCAAAGTGAATGTCTTTTTAATATAAACGAACAAATAGTGATAATCTGTGTATACTCTGCACGGATTAAACAACAAAAAGAGAAGGTTTCATTGTTAAAAAAAAACAACTCATAACTAAAAATCCATCTAAAGTATTTTAGATGGATTTTTAATTATTTTAAATTCAATTAATACATTATGTTAAAAATTTCGTCAATTTTAAATTAACGAAACATGTATATTATGAATAACTAACACTAGCGTATACATCGTCCAATTTTATAGCAGTTTCACTTTTTAAATTGAATAGATTATTATCCGATAGTGTTTTAGGAATACTAAAATTGTATTCAATTAATCTATCTAATACAATAGTATTAATTAAACATTCAAATATATAATCCTGACTATAATCAGGAAAATGATTGCAACACTGTTTAATTATTGCTGATGAAGGATAATTTAAACCAGGCATCCCATTGGTGTCAAAAAAGCGAAGCTGCCCATCTTTATTAGCTCTAGAGTCAATACGAGTAATACCTTTTATCTCAAAAATATTAACGATTGAAGACATGTATTCTTTTAGTTGAGTTAATATAGCTTTATCATGTACACAAGTATGTTGTACTGCATCCTGAGAAAGTAAATAATGCTCTTCTCCATAAATTTCTTTTTTACAATCTACTCCTTCTACAACTAGGTAGCTAGGTAATAAAAGTACTTCTCCATTTAACTGAATGTACCCACATGTAATATCATCCTTAGGTAAAAACTCTTCTATAATAACATTTCCTTCAGGATATTTATCAAAAACTTCTTTTACATATTCAGATGCTTCTTCTATATTTTTAATGATTTTAACTCCTGATGAACGAGATTCATTAGTTGGCTTTACTACAATAGGGAAATCAATTCCACTATTTAAAATTATATTTTTTGTCGCAGAAATTTCTTCTTTCTGAATAATAACAAACTGAGGAATAGGAATATTAGCTTCATTCAATTTTGATTGACACTCGTCCTTACGTAAAAGGTTTTCTAATGTTTTTTGAGTTTGTCCTATCAAAGGAAAATCGTATTTTTCAACATAGGTATTCAACCAATCTAGTTTACCATCCCCAATATTTACCCAATACGCATTTACCCAAACCAATGTATCTTGAGTTGTTTGATTTAGTTCCTTCTCTAATTGCTCTGAATTCTCTACTTCTATTGCTCTTACATGAAGTCCAGATTTTTGAAGCGTTTTAATGATGATTTCTAATTTATCTGGCTCAGTAGCCCAACCATTCATCCAATGGCCTTTACTATTTATAATTAATATTTTCATTATTTATTCCTAAGTTTATATAAAGCCCTAAAACTGATGTATGAAACACCAATTTTAAGGCTTACAGATATTAAAAAGTTAACACAATTTAGTTTCTAATTGTTTTTTTAAAATTTGTTTTTTTGGTTTGTCAATCATGTTTTCTATCATTATCAACATTTTTTGATATAATTCACTTGCTTTACCAACAATAAATTTTGGATTATACACCCCATCTTTGGAATTAAGTATTGATGGGTTTGATTCGAATCTTATACCTGATTCTAATGAGTGTTTTGTTTTGTATTTTAACAAATTATTTTCTTCACCTGGATCAGCACTTAAATCATATAACTCCCACTGAAATACGCTTTCATCTTTTGGATTATGATAATCACGATATCTAACTAATTTCCAATTATTTTCTCTTATGCAATGTACTTCTGCAGGCTGCACTATTGAATCTGGTTTCATTCGTGCAGCTGCTGCATATTGTCCATCAGTTTTAAAATCTTTTTCTCCTTTTCTAATATAATGCCCTACTGCCCTTTTAAATATCTCGTAGTCTTTATTTTTTTCTTCTTCTTTTTTATTTATTTTCTTCTTTACGGGCTCGGTAATCATATCACTTGTAGTAAACAAAATAGAATCACGACCTTCTTTATTTAATCCTAGAGGGTCAACAATTTTATCTGTTTTTCCAGTAATTAAATCACTTAGATCAGCACCTACAAACGGATACGTTTTATGCTTTTCACTTAAGTTTTTTTCTAATTTTTTCACCCCTTTACCTTTAATGCCTGTCAAGCCCAAAAGTGTTGGAAGTATATCAATATGACTGGTAAGTTCTGTAATTGGTGTTGGCGCTTTTTGTTGAGAATTATCAACATTTTCAGGCATGCTAACTACAACAGGCACATGAATTGCTTCTTGATATGCCGTGTGCCATTTCTGCATCATTTTTCCATGAGACCCACCATATTCACCATGATCAGGGATAAATAATACTATAGTATCATCTCTTAATCCAGATTCATCTAAAGCTAGTAATACCTTGTTAATTTGTTCATCTAATAAATGATGTAAATATGTATAATACTGAATATAAGCTGTTGTCCAAAGTTCAGGATCCTCAGTAAGCGGAAATGGCATTCCATTTAGTTCAGGAGCATTGTTTGCTATTATTTGCTTTCCTGTTTTAGATGCTAATGCAATTCCTAATTTTAAAGAATAATCAAATTGACAATCAGGTTTGTCTAAAAGTGATTCATTCCAAGAATTAGGTAAAATAGCACAATCTTGTTTTATTCCTCCTGGATTCATATCAAAAGTCCAAGTTCCTTGTTCTGGAGGACTACTCTTTTTATTTTTTTCAGGAATATCTAAAGGTTTAATATGCCCTATTTTTGCTAAAGTTATTTTTAATTTAGCTTGTGCCTTTTTTAAACTTTCAGATGACTCAGTTTCTGAATCATTATTCATTAAAGAATCAAGTAAGTCTGTTGTTCTTTTACCTTCCGCTTGAGAGGGAAGTACCGGCCAAGTTGTAATATCATGAGGATTAGTAAATGATGCAACTGCAAACCACGGTTTCTTTTTAATGTTGTTAATTTTTCTTTTTTCTTTCTTTTCAGAGAACTCTTCCATTTCGATTCTACCTACTTCTTGGTCATAATCAAGTGCCATTCCTTTACGACGTAAAAAAGTAGTTATCAAATCCGTAAATCCATGATCACGGTACATTCCTAAATTATTCTTTAAAGTACCATGTGGTTCAGGAAAAGAAGTATCCCAATCATCAAATCCCCATCTTTTTAAGCTTTGCTTTTTAGGGTGTGCAAAATGACATTTTCCAAAATAATGAGTGGTATAATTGTTTTCCCTATACCAATGACCTATTGTAGGAACTCCATTAGGTTTTAACCATTTAAAACCATTTTCACTAGCTCCTTTAAACACGCCATCTGTTTGAGTTACCTTATTTCTAGATCCATACTGACCTGTGAATAATGCTGCTCTACTTGGGACACAAGCTGTTGTAGCCACCGTATGATTTTGTAATACTGTAGCACCATTCCTTAATTTCATAAAACCAGGAAATAAATCCTTTATCTCTTGAGATATACAGTTTTCTTCATTTTCATCACCTACATTTTGAAACCCCAAAACGTTTTTAATTTCTTCAATCATCCCTCCACCATTTTTATGAATAGGAAATCTAAATTCATCTGCCATAATAAGCAGCACATTCTTCCCATTACCATAAGGCTTAAGTAATTTTTCTAGCTCAATAGAAGGGTCAGTTCCATTTATTTTTTTTGACATGAGTAATTTGTTTTTAGTTAATTTATTTTTTAGCTCTCAAACTTGTTTATTTACAAACACTTATAAAATATGCGGTAGTGTTTACCTTATCTATAGTAGAAATAAAACAGGGACTATAAATTATAGTCCCTGTTTTATTCTTTTTGTTACCCAATTAATTATTTAAAAAAATAAATGTATTATTAGTTACTCAATTTATACAGCAACAAATACCTGATTAACAACCATATAGGGGTTTGTGTAAATTCCTAACAAGCAAGAATATTATTTATCAATAAATCAGTATAAAACTAGATATGCTTTTTTTGTGTCACATTATAAATAACGCATTTAGAAATAAAAACAGAAGTTATTTAAACTTTGTGATATGTGTTTGCTTATCAAGGCAAACTCAAATTAAGAAAAGCCAACTTAAAGAAATTGAAGATGCTGTTACTGGAAACAAGTTGTAATTCTATAACTTTATTTTGACTCAGTATTTTTCTTCAAATAATTGACTGTAGTATAAATAGCCTTAACAATAATGTTTTTATGCTCGCCAATTACAAACTCGCTTAATCCAATATGCGTTTTATTTTCAGCATTCCAATCGTAAGTATACCCTAATTGAGTCCAAGGATATTTTTCATATAATTCACATTGATAATACCTACTAATCCTATTACTATTCACCCAAGCAACATAGGAAGCATCTGTATCCTCAGGAAAGCATAATTCACATGTATTATCAGTTATTTCATTGTCAGGACATGGTCTGAAAAGATCTTTTGGATTTACCCAAAATTCTACAAAATAACTATACGTAGCATTAGGAGGCAGACCCAATAATTGTTTTAATCTTAAGTCAATATCTGTCCCCTTTTCTTTTTTCATTCTTTCTAATAATTGTGGTGCTGTTGTTACCCATATAGGATATTTACCCGTATTATAATATGTAGAATCCAAGTATGGTTTGTAATAAGAAATATCCTGCTTCCAAGTAACCATTAAAACATAATTTTCTCCATTAATATTTTTCCAAATAAGATTCTTATTTTCAAGGTTGATAGACACCAAGTTCCTGTCAATTTTACTAGATGCAGGAGCCATAGCTATTTCTATGGACTCCTGATACAAGGATTTATTATTAACTAGGGGGTTATTGACTGTTTGTACTGATTTACATCCAACTGTAATCAGAATAATAGATATTATAAATAGTTTATGGAATTTCATCTTAAGTTTTATTAAAAATTAGCAGCAACTGAACATTACAAACTAACACAAGTATTTGTTTTATTTTAAGCCCACAATATATACTGATTACGACACAAAAAAACGAGTAGAAACACTTGTTTTTAAATTGTATCAACTTACATATTCATTAATCTTTTTAGCCTTTACTAATTCTGTAAAAAAACCAAATTTTCAAGTAAATATAGGTAGGGTATTTACTGTAACACACGTTATATTTGTAATTAAACCCCTGAATAACATGTATAAACTTACCCTGCTTGCTTTACTAGCTACCCAATTTGTAATAGCACAAACAACCGATTCCCCATTGAATGTTTTGTTTGTAGGAAATAGCCTCACCTACTTTAATAACATGCCACAACAGTTTGAACAAATTGCTGATGAGCAAGGACATCATGTTACTGTAGACCAACACACTCCTGGAGGTACCGGTTTTGTACATCATGTTGCAAATAACACCTTATATCAAAAATTTAGAGATCAAGTATGGGATTATGTAATTATTCAACCCGGTTCTAATGAATCCCCTGGGTTTTCATATCCTATTGCTGAAACAATAACTAGAGGTAAAAAACTAAGAGATTCTATTATAAAATACAGCCCTTGTGCAAGCATACATTATTACGAAATATCTTATGGAATTGTAAATAATACTCCTGCAAGTTTCATCCAATATCAAGACCGACAAACACTTATTAAAAACAACTTAACGCAAATGGCTAATGAAACAGGCATTCCATTTATTCCTATAGGAGAATGTTTTAGAGGAGCAATGGAAACTGATGATTCGCAATTTCTTTGGGTAAATTATGGAGATATACATCCAAATGCAAAGGGTTCTTATTTAGCTGCCTGCGCTTTTTTTAATGGCATTTTTAAAAGCCCCATTGTTAATACTGCGCAACTGGGAGGCTTAAGCAATAGTGATGCTTTATTTTTAAGAAACCAAGCTGAAAGCACTACCTTAAATAATTTAGACGATTGGTTAATTAATACTTATACCAGTACTGCTAATTTTGACTATACTGCAACCACTAGTTCTTCAGTTTCTTTTACAAACACCTCAACAAATTATGATAATATACATTGGGACTTTGGAGATGGAGTAACGAGTACTTCAGAAAATGTCAATCATAATTTTGATTTTACTACTAATGCTTCTTATACTGTTTTAATGACCGCTTACAAAGACTGTAAAGAACACCATAAAATAGTAACTATTACTCAAGCTTTATTGAACACCGAAGAATACCTTCTTGAAAACAAAATAATATTATTCCCAAATCCAACTTCTGATTTCTTACAGATAAATACTACTAAAGCAAATGCTATAGATAAAGTTATCCTGTATGATATTTTAGGGAAACAGGTTTCCCAAAAGGACTATGAACTTATGAATGATGGGAAAACTGTTAACTTAAAAAAATTATCCGTAGGTGTTTATATTATCTCTTTTACTATTAATAGTAAAAGACATCAGTTTAAGGTTGTTAGAATCTAGTTTTATGCATAAAAAAAGCAGCGCTAAAAGCGCTGCTAGAATAGTTTATTATTAACCCCTTAATTATAAACCTTGTTGAAAACCATAACCAAATAAACTACAACACTGCAAATATATATGAGAATAAGTGTTTGTAGGTTATGCTACTATTAGCTATTGTTTATGATAGTGTTAAGATTCATATAAAACAAAAAACCTAATAATGTATTGTTAGAGTTTTTGTTTTATATTACTAATTAAAATTGATTATACATCCATTCTCCAGTTTGATCATAAGCAAAACTCCATGTTTGAAAAGCCACTTCATTCATTATAGCTACAATAGGTGTTTGATTATAATCATTCCCTGGATAATTGTATCCGTGTGACTTTTTCCTGTATGTTGTAAAATTATTTTTAGACAATGACCTGTTAAAGGTTTCTTTAAAAAATTGAAGTTTTCTAAAAGGGTTTTGAGCCATATCATACCCTTCGAATAATTGAGTTTCTTTTTTGTCTAGAATCAAATATGATTCGTCACTGGATTTTCGAGATGAAATAGTGACTATACTATCTAAATTTTCATTGGTATAATACAAATTTGACTCTTCAAAATATCGAGTATTCCAGTTTGAACCTACAAGGTTTGATGTTTTTACATAGGAGATTAATCTATCATTTTCATAGGTGTAATTTGTAGTATCTCTTTGAGGTATACCACCTAATTCAGATTTAAAAGTAGTTTTTTGACTCATTCTATTATTAAGACCTATAGTTATAATAGTTTCATTTTCTGGAACCGTAATAGAATTTCCGTTTGCTGAAATTTTATTTTCAAGGAATACTTTATTGCCTGAATATGTTAAGCTAGTATATAACAAGTTATGTAAATATCCTTCTATTCCACTATTAGGGTTTGCATATACAACATTCCCAATTCTTTTGATTATTCTATTAAATTGATCATACTCAAAATTCACTAAATTATCTTGAGTTGGGTTTAGGGTCAGTTGTGTATTATATTGTCCATAAAATCCGTGATAACTTGTAATTTTAAAATTGTCCCCTGGTGGTATCAAATTTTCAGTTTCATCATCATTACAGCTTAAAGTTGTTAATAATGCAATTAACATTCCATAGAAAAAGAGATTTTTTTTCATCATTTAGTTAGTTATATTTTTTATTAGAATTTTATTATTCCAAATTAAAAACTATTCTTAATACTTTTTGATTTACTTTATTTTTGCTTAGTAAAGCAAAAATAACAGATTATTTTTTTACGTCGAACACTTTACACATTCTTATTTTACTTCTTTCAATGCATTATTAATTAATGTTGTTAAATGTAATTTATGTGCTTTAGTGATGATGTTACCACTACCATTAGCTGCCATTTTTTTAATATTCTTGATGTTATACAATACCATAGAACGAGATACGTTTCCGTAACGTCCTTTTGAACTTCCTGTAAGAATTTTAATAAGCATATTTACATATTCTACTTGTAAATTCTGGCGGAAGGTATTTACATTACCGTAAATATCTGCTTTAAATATCCCATTGTTTAAATCAGTCATATACTCACCAATACTATATTTGTTTCCGTATAATTCAGAATCTACAATACGTTGTAAGGTGTTATAATGTAGTAAGTGCTGTAATACGTTACGTTGACTTTTCAATACATTTCTATGCAATTTAGGATCTTCTGGTCCTGAAAAGAAATTAAACCCTCTACGTTGACGTGCTAAGTAGTTGTATAATTCCTTAGGTGTACTATCAGCGTTTGGTGCAAAAAGATAGTCGTTTAAGGCTTTCATGGCCTTCTTTTGCTTTGCATATTCTACTGGTGTATATGGCTGTGTTGCATTTGCTTGCCCTTGCATTGCTCGTTCCACATAAACTCCACCAATAAATCTTGAAATTACTCCTGATGCGGTTGCTGCTTGTTTTTGTAAAATACCGTATGCTATTACTAATTCCTGGTATGATTTTCCTTCGGTAGTAAATTGAGGTTTTAACTTTGCTAATAAAGTTTTTACCAATTTAATACGATTGATTGAGTAGGTAATTTGATCGTTAGATAAATCTCCAACCATAACTCTAGGATCAATTGCTTTCCCTGGGCTACGCATATCATCAGCATCATTACCAAAAATTAATTCAGGTTCAGTAGAACGCTTTAAAATCGTTTCTAAATCAGAATTATTCTTTACATTTTTATATCCAAACTCAATTGCCCATAAATCATATGGTCCTAAAGTTGTAGTAAAATAATGTCCTTGTTGTGTACGATCATTAGTAATGTTGATTGCTTCATAATCCATTACAGATCCTGTTAAGGCTTTCCCCGTAATAAACTTTTTATCAGCTAGTTGTTCAGGACTATATAACTGACTTGATTTCATGTTATGGTTTAATCCTAAAGTGTGCCCTACTTCATGCATTAACAAATGCGTCATAGCTTCCATTTTCATCCCTTCCATTTCCTCTGTAGAAATATCTAAGGTATTTAAAGCAGTTTGACCAAACAATACGTTTTCATGTACTAAATGTCCTAATGAACAATATGCTAATGACTCATTAGTAGTTTCTTCTGCTAATTCGGTAGTTTCTACATTATGTAATTCGAATAACTTATCAAACTTTACTCTATTGGTATGGTGTACATATTCCAACATAATATCAGCTCCCATAATTTCCCCAGTTCTTGGGTTTACAAATGATGGTCCATATCCCCCAAATGGTGGATTAGGAGAAGATGTCCAACGTAATACATTATACCTGATATCTCCTGCATCCCAATTAGCATCATCTGGTTGAATTTTTACCTGAACTGCATTTTTAAAACCTGCTTTCTCAAAAGCTATATTCCATTTTAAAACAGCATTGGTTATCGTTTCTCTAAAAGCAATAGGTGTAGTGTTTTCAATCCACCATACAATAGGATTCACTGGTTCTGAAATACTTGCTTCTGGGTTTTTCTTTACCAAGTTCCAACGGTGAATCATATCACGATATGGAGTTGCACTAGCAGAAGTCATATCCGTTATCTCAGTTGCAAAATAACCTACTCTAGGGTCATCCATTCGTGCCTCATAATTATTATTAGGCATTTCAATTAAACTGTGGTATACTTTTACGCTTACATTTCTACCATCTGTAACGGCATTAGAACCTCCATTCAACACCGATGATTTTGAGTACACATATTCAATTGCTAAGTCGGTATTTAATGGGTAATTACGAATGGCATTAATTTTTGTTTTATTCTTATCTAAGCTCCCTAAAGTAAATGAAGTTGGTGATTGTTTTGGAAATTTAGGAGGCTTTACTTGTGATAATGTTTCTTTTAAAAATAAATCATTCCCCTTAATTAAATACAATCCTTTTTTATCATCGCTAGCTTCAATTTTAAGACTAGCCATAATTCCTTCACTAACATTTGCATTAGCCGATTTAGAAATAGGGTTGTTAGGGTCAAAATAATAGGCATTGTTTTTAGCTACAAATTCTATTTTATCAAAATATTTATTTAATTCAAATACTTTTGAGCCTCTGTATGCACCTCTGAAAGCGCCAGCATCTGATACACCATCAGCTATTTGACTAAAGTAGATATATTCCTTTTTTAACTGATCCTTAGAAATTAACATTTGGATTGACCCGTTAATAGTATCTTGATAAATGGTAAATAACCCTTCTATTTTTTTACTTGTTTTAACTAAGTCAGCAATGGTTTTTTTCTTGTCTTCCTTTTTTTTAGGAGCTACTTGTTCTGTTTTATTCTTTCTGTTTTTTCTTTTCTTCTTTTGAAAAGAAAAGGTATTTGTTGTTCCTAAAACAAGAAATACGATCAATATACGCTGTAGGTTTTTCATCTAGTAAATGTAGTTTTTAAATTAAACTAGATAAAAAAATTAACAATTCCTTAAGAGAAACACAATTTGTGATACGGCATTATTTATAGTTACTTGACAAAGTAATCAATACTTGTATCGCTTTATCAGCATCTTTTGTATCTACAAAAATATGATCGTGGTAATACCCAGCAATTACATTACAACTAATTTTATGTTTGGCTAATTCTGTAGAAAACAAAGCTGTTAAACCAACAGCTTCAAGAGAAGAATGGATTTGCAGGGTTATCCACGAGGATACATATTCATACTTTAACTTTAGTACATCTGCTTTATTGCGCTCCATTACTACAGTTACCCCTTCAGCTTCTTTAAACTCACAAATAGTATCAGTTCTGTTAATACTAGTTATATCTGATACAGTACAAAAAACATATTCTCCTGAATTTAATTTTGGAGTCATTCCTTTAATTAACTCTCCTATATTTTTTTCTCCTGACATGCTAGTTCTTTTTTTATAATTATACTATTTCTATTTCCATTACTGGCAAAAAACGTCCTTCAATTGGGCTCTCTAATTTTTCAATTACATTAAAACCTGCTCTTTTGTAAAATAATTCTGCATTTGGATCAGCTATTAATGTTACCGTTTTATATTGGAGTAATTTTAATCGATCTAGAAAATCATTCATCAATATTTTCCCAAAACCCTTGCCAATATATGCTGAGTCAACAAACATAAAGTTCAATTCTACTTTTGTTTTCGATTCTGGTAAAAAAGCATAAAACCCAACTAACTTACCCTCTAATAATAACTTGTATACCTGATTATTATCTATATAATCCCTAATAATGGTTAAGTCATCTCTCCAACTTTCAATCTGATCATTAGCATAACCCCAATATGCTTTTGATTTAAGGGTTAATATTGTTAATGCATATCCATCTGTAATATTTGCTTTTATAATTTCCATCATCAATATTTACCTCTCAAATTTAACATTAATATTTATAGTGATAAATCTACTTTTATTACAAATGAATTATCTGAATTTATTTTATGATTTTCTTCCAAAGTAACATAGCTCCAATTGCCCCAAGTGTAGGTGCTATTATATAAATCCAAAGCATTGTTACATTTCCTGAAACAATCGCAGGAGCAATGCTTCTTGCAGGGTTAAAAGATCCTCCGGAAATTGGACCAGCTAATAATATAAAAGCTACAACAGCTGCTCCTATGACAATTCCTGACAAAGAAGATGTTTCTTTATCTTTTTGAGATGTTATTCCTAAAATTGTAAGCATTAAAAAAAATGTTAATACAAACTCAATAATCAGTGATTGAACAATCATTCCTGAAGGGAGAGTAGCTCCTAATAGTTGATTTTCTGCAAACATCAATTTTAGCAAGACACTTGCTGTAATTGCCCCTATAAGTTGAAACAAAATATAGCCTATCATATCTTTTTTTGAAATAATTTTTCCTATTGCTAAACCAATAGTTACTGCTGGGTTTATATGTGTTCCTGATATATTTCCGAAAATATAAATCATAGCTGTTATAATAATTCCAAAAACGAGAGATATCCCTATTAATCCTAGGTTACCATTTGTTTGTTGGTCAACTATAACTGCACCTGTACCGCAAAATACTAGCGCAAATGTTCCTATAAACTCTGCCAAGTATTTTTTTATGTTATTATTATTCATTTTTACGTTCTTTTACTAAATAGGTTTATTCAATTTTATTATAATTATTGCATAAAAAAAGAGGGTAATTATATATAATTACCCTCTAAATATCTACTAGTTTACAATTATAGTGCTAATGCACCAGCTTCTGCAACAGTATGGTCATTCTCTACTGAACTTCCACTTACTCCAATAGCACCAATAACGTTACCATTAGCATCTTTTACTGGAACTCCTCCAGGAAAAGTAATTAATCCGTTATTAGAGTGTTCTATATTAAATAATGGTCCACCTGGTTGAGACAATTCTCCTATAATCCCTGTGTTCATATCAAAATAACGTGCTGTCTTTGCTTTTTTAATTGAAATATCTAATGATCCTAACCATGCACCATCCATACGTGCGAAAGCTACTAAATTTGCTCCTGCATCAACAATTGCAATGTTCATTTTTGTATCGATTGCTGTAGACTTTTCTTTTGCTACTGCTATCATCTTTTCTGCTTGTGCTAATGTAATATTCATATTATTTATTTTTTAGTTTATTGTTTTTTAACACTGCAAAGATACCACCAGAATGAATGAACTTGTTTACTAAAAAAGGTCAATAACTTATGAAAAAAGGTCAATTAAATTAATTCGCCTTTTTTATATGATAAAAGGTACAATGTTATATGTCTTTTGGGTTTATTCCGAATTTATTCTTAAACGCAGCACTGAAATTTGAAAGATTATTATACCCCAGATCAAAATAAATATCTGATGATTTTAAATTTCCTTCCTCTAGTACTTCTTTTGCTCTTAATAAACGTTTATCCCGTAGCCACTTTCCTGGTGAAACATTATATTCTCCTATAAAATGACGTTTAAATGTTGATAAACTCATATTACACAAAAATGAAATTTCTTCTAATGTAAGACTGGTATAAATATTCCTCTCGATAGTTTTTTGAAACTCAGAAGTTTTTTTAGCTATTAACGAATATAAATAGGATTGAAAATCTATACCATATTTATTAATTAAATACAATAACAACTCTTCAAACTTAACAGATAATAAGCTGTCCATAAAAACTGAAGGCGCAGAACTTATAGTAGTTAATGAATTTAGATAAGACGTAATAAAGGTATCATTTTGTATAGCGAAATATGGCACTTCATTATTAAATGACACTTCTGTAGTATGTTTTTCAAGAAACTCTTTAAGTCTTTTATCTGAAAAGAATAGTAGTTTACAAAAATAAACTGACTCCTTATCTAACAACTCAGTCCATAAACAGTTTCCTTTCTTTAATAATAATGATTGCTCATTATTAACTGCTACAGCAACATCGGAAAAGTGGACTTCTTTTTTCCCATCTTGCAGGAAGCTGAACATATGCATATTTAAATTAACCTTTGTTTTAATAACATCTTCGATCATTTTAAAATCATAAATAAACAAATCAGTATTATCAATCGGTTTCTCTAGATATAACTCAGGTATGTTCTGTATTGGCATTTTGTAGTTTCTACTTATTACTCAAATTTAACATTAATCTTTGAGTTTTCAAGAAAATGAAAGGAAACAAGGATTGTAAAAACAGTTTTTAGTCCTTTTGCATTCATAAAATAAGTAAGTTGGTTATGTTAACTAGTGATTCTTATTACACACCTTATGCAAAACAATATTTGCATTGAACTTGTTTCTAGAAATTATTACTTAAACATTTTTTATATGCTAAAGTTTTTTGAAACAATTTTCTTAACTCTTTTGTTTAAAGCTGCTATACCATCATAACTAGTATGTTCTAAAACAATAACTACTAAATCATCTTCTAGGTATTGTGTAAGTCCTGTCCTAAAACCATTCCATTTACCATGATGATAGATTTTATTTTGTTTATCTGTATTAATTCTAAACCCAAATCCGTAGGGTACTTTTTTACCGTAAACTGTTTCCCCTTTAGTATACATCAATGCTAAAGATTCTTTAGAAAATAACTTTTCATTATTTAGTCCAGTCGTCCATTTAAATAAATCTTCCGCAGTAGAATATACATTTTTATCCCCTACAATAGCGTCATTTATTGTGCTATTAATTTTCAAATGCCTCCATCTTTTATACAATCTGTACCCATCTAGCTGATTCCGTGTTATACTATCATTTTCAAAACTGTATACATAGGAATCATTCATTTCTAACGGATCAAAAATGTTCTTCTTCATAAAAGCACTAAAAGAAGTTCCAGAAATTTTTTCGACAATAGAAGCTAATACTAAATAACCTGTATTAGAATAATCAAAATTACGCCCTGGTTTAAAGAATTTTTGAACCTTACTAGATTCTAATAAATCCATCATTTCAGTATTACTTGGGGCATTTTTCTGTTTCCATTTATGTTCCGCAACCCAAAAATATTTGGGCAATCCTGCCGTATGATTTAATAGGTTTTTAATAGTTACATTTTCATAAGGAAAACCTGGGAAATATGTATTTACAGTATCCGTAAGTTTAATTAAATTTCTTTCATGCAATATCATAATAGCTGCAGCAGTGAATTGTTTACTTACTGAAGCTAATTGAAATGTCGATTTTTCATTTAGCAATTCTTTCTTTCTAAAATCTTTATAACCAACCTGATTACTATATAGTATTTTTCCACTTTTTGCTACCAACAATGATCCGTGAAAATCATGCCTTTTATTAATCCGTTTTAATAATGCATCTAATTTTTGACTCACTTTTTCAGTTTCCTTCTCAGAAAACCGCTCAATTAAAACTGGTTTATCTTCTTTAGGTTGTTCAACAGGGATTTTAGTACTTAATTGTTCATTAATCTTTAAAGATTCTAACTTATCACTTAGTATAAAGCTACTAAAAACAACTATTACAATTACCGCTATATAAATACTATATTTTTTCAATGGGATTTTAGTAGGTTATTGGGGTGAAGTGCACAAATTAACGATAAACTACGTGTTTTCAAAATTATATTATTGTTTTTTATTAAAACACTATAAAAACAGTTAAAAAAATAATAGTCTGTTAATTGACAAAAATAACTTGTTAACTAAGCCAAAGGACTTTTATTTAAACTGTGAGATTGTATAAAACAATAAAGCCTATTACTTCTTTTAATGAGTAATTAACAATTCCTGTACAACAGGATTGTTTAAATCCTTTCAGGTAATAGGTTTTTTGAATAATATTATTTTTAACAGATTCTGTTTTAGATGTTACTTCCGTTTGACCTTTTCCTTCATAAAAACTTAGTGATAAAAAGATAAATACTAATAGTGTTGATGTTTTAAAATAGTTCATTTTTTTATATTTTAATTAAATAAGGCAATAACAATATCGTTATTGTTAATATAGCAATGCTCCATAAAAATATTTTTGATTGAAAAAAAGAAGCTGTTTTTCTTTCTTTTGTACTCAACTTTGATAATGCTACATTTTCTTCAAAAGAACAACAAGCACTCTCTTTTTTAGGAAAATAAGCTCTATATAGGTTATAACTTATAGCTAGTAGGCTAAATACAATTAAATAGTTTTTTATACTTGAAAGCCATATTAATTGTGATGCACTTACACCTAAAATCCCCGCTAAAGCCATTAAAGGTCCGATACAACACGTACAAGCTGCTATAGCTACAAATACTGCACTTACTGATGATATAATTGATTTCATATGTTATTTAAAAAATTAGATTAAAAAAGAATCCCGATATAATCATACCAAGACCAATGGTTGTAAAAAATGCTATGATTAATTGTTTTTGCATTACTTTTTTAAGCAATAACGCTTCTGGAATTGACAGCCCGATAGATGCCATCATAAAAGCTATAGCAGTTCCTAGTGGTACTCCTTTAGCTACTAAAGATTCAATAATAGGTAAAACACCCACAGCATCAATATACAATGGAATAGCAAGCAAAACCGCGATAGGTACGGCTAATGGATTTGACTTTGAAATGTACGTTTCAAAAAAAGATTCAGGCACATAACCATGAATAAATGATCCAATTGCCAATCCTATAAAAATGTAAGGCACCAGTTTTTTAAATGTTTTTAGCGCTTCTTGATTAATTTCAGGTAAACGTTCAGAAAAACGTCTTTTATCATCATTCACTATAGCCTTGTTTTCCCTTAATTCTTTTACCCAGTTGGCTACATATTTTGCCATTCCTAGCTTTTCTAAAATAATCCCCCCAAATACTCCCAATACGATTCCGGTTAGTACATAAACAACTGTTACTTTCCAACCATATGACACCCAAAAAATAGCAATAGCAATTTCATTTACTAATGGAGAAGTTATTAGAAATGACAAAGCAATCCCTAAAGGAATTCTTGCTTGCATCATCCCTACAAAAAGAGGAATTGAAGAACATGAACAGAAAGGAGTTATTGCTCCAAGTAAAGAGGCCATAACATTTGCTATTCCTGACTTTTTATTTTTTTCTAAATATACTCGAACTTTATCCATCGGTAAATAACTCGTAATTATCCCCATTAAATAAGTAATCAAAATAACTAGAATAACTATCTCCGTAAATCCGATTAAAAAAAAGTGTAATGCATTACTAAATAAGCTAGTTGGAGTTAATTCCAATAAATCATAAACCAGATAATCAGCAATTCTTGAAAGAAATTGTGTTAATTTTTCCATGATTCCTAAGTTTATAAAATTGATATTAATTTACTTTCTGTCCAATACTTCTTATAGTCATATACTATTCCATTAACGACAATAGAAGGAAATGCCATTGTACCATAAACCATGGTATCTTTCAATTCAGACAACTCTTCAATAGTAATATTAATATTATGCTCAGAAGCAATTTTTTCTATATGAGCTTTAATTGGAGAACCTTTTGCACAACAAGAAGAGTGCAGTATTTTAATTTCAGTATTCATAATTTTTGTTTTAAGATTTAAACTTTATTATGAAGTCTGAAAAGAGACATTAAAAGACACAATTATTTTGAACTATTTATTTAAATAGTTCAATTACTAAATTTATAGCTCTAGTATTAGTTGATTTTTTTGTTTAAATCTTTAGATATTTTCTGAAGTGGCTCACAAGATTGCTTGATAGTACAGCCTATGAAATTTCCATTTTTATCATATTCTATATTACAACATTCTACAAATAAATCACGTAGTTTTTGTCGCCCTCTCTGTATACGCATTTTTGTTGCTGATAATCCTAGTCCTAATTTTCCTGCAATAACTTTTTGTGGAATGTTATCAATATCACTTAGCATAAGTGGAGTAGCAAAATCTTTAGGGAGCAAATTAATCATAGGGATAATATAATCTAAAACCAGAATTTTTGAAAAATCATTTGGCAACTCCTCTGCTACACTCAAGTCATTATCAAAATGAAATTCTAAATTATTCCTCTTGTAATAATCATACATGGTATTTCTACTAACTTGAAAAAGCCAAGCCTTAATATTTTTTATTTCTGTTGATTTTTGATGTGACTCAATAAGTTTTATCATCACTTCTTGAACAATATCTTCCGAAATAGATTTATCACGAACCCTTTTAAAAACATAGGATTTCAAATAGGTATAAAATTCCTGAACAACATCATTTATATTACAGCATTCCTTTTTCATTAGTAAACATTCTTGTGTTACACATACCTACTGGATATGCTACTCAAATTTAGCCTTTCTATGGGGCATAAAAAAGAATGCCTATAATTTACTTGAAATAAATGACTCATAAACTTCATCCAGAATTTTATGAGCTAATTTTCAATAGTTTCAAAACTCAACTATTATTACTTTATATAATTTTACCTGTTATCATAACCTATAAAAAGCATGCGTACATACACATGCTTTTTATTTTTAAGTTTTCTATTTTCGCACTCTGTTAAAACATTCCGTTTTTATGAGCCATTTCTTCTGGTATTTCTTGGATGACATCCCAATGCTCAACAATTTTTCCCTTAGAAATTCTAAACAAATCATAGAAAGCCTGTGGTTTACCATTCCATTCACCTTCACTCTGTGCAATGACAAAATTACCTTCTCCTAAAATTTTATGAACTTTATTATATTTAAACATATTATTTTGAGATGATAAATATTCAATAGCCTCGTTTAATCCTGTTAAACCATCTTTTACCATAGGATTGTGTTGGTCATATTGTTCTTTACTAATATAATCCGTTATTTTAGATGGATTTTTACCCATTAAAACATCTACCATAAAATTTTTGATTAAATCCTTGTTCTCAGCAGTCTTCTCAATGTCTATTATTTCAGTTGGTCCATCGGTTTGAGTTCTTCCATTAGCTGTTTCAGTTACTTTAGGAGTTACAGCATCCCAATGTTCAGCGACCATTCCATCTTTCATTCTCCAAATATCAAATGCTACTACCTCTTTAGCTCCAAATGCTTCAGCATTATGATATGAATTGTGAAATACAATAAACTCCCCGTCTTGTAAAAGTCTGTGATTTGTATATGTTGTTTTTCCTTCTTTTAAAACTGGGAGAAACCCAATTACTGGCTCAATTCCGGTTGGTACATGCGGATTATGCTGTATATAATCTGTCTTAAAATATTTCTTAACTCCTTCAGTACTGTAATCTGTAAAAAAAGCATCTTGTGCCTTCTTAGCAATTGATTTTAAATTCTCCATTTTAGTGTCTTCTTTAACTAGGTTTTCTTTTACTATTTTTTGCTGAGTTGAATTACAACTTGTAAATAGGCTAAAGCCTATTAATACAATAACTACTTTTTTCATTTTTTGATATTTAATTATTTTAAAAATGAAATTTGTTCTTTAAAACTAATTTCATACTATTTGACTTTCAAATTATAGTACAAAATTAATACTGATGAGAAGTAATGCGTAGGTTAATGTCGAGAATAAAATGGTAAATATCGAACCTAAACGCCTATTTATATTCTTTTATAAACGTATTTGGGGTTAATCCTGTGTGTTTTTTAAAATACTTTGTAAAATTAGTAGATTCCTCAAACCCCAATAGATATGCGAGTTCAGTACTTTTAATATTTGAATTAATTAAGTTCCTTTTAGCTTCCAATATTATAAACTCATCAATAAATTGTTTTGCAGTAGTGTTTACCACATCTTTACAAATACTATTTAAGTGTTTATAAGTGATATTCATTTTACCAGCATAATAATCCGCATTTCTACTTATGCAATAATCTTTTTTTAAGAATTTTTGAAAATCAAGAAACTGAATTAGTTTATCTGATTCTTTTAAATAATGAATTTGGCTCTTTTTTAATTCTTCAATTTTAGAAAATATAATTGAGTATAATGAGTTTATAATATTTCCCTTATTATAGTTTTCATTTAGAGAATAAAACTCCTTATAAAAAAGCAAAATATAAGCGCTAAAATTTGATTCTTTAGGAATCTGAAGCTTCGGAGAAAACAAATGAGAAGTAAACAAACTTATTATAACATCATCAGGAATATCTTTAAGATGCTTTTTAAGGTATTCCTCAGTAAAAAGAATAACATAACCTTTAACTTGATCCGTAAACTTAAATGCGTTGACTTGCCCTTTTGATAAATATACTAAGGTATTCTTTTTAACTTTATGCCAAATAAAATCAACCAAATGTTCGGTTACTCCGTCGGTATAAAAAACTATTTGATAAAATTCTATTTGATGCGCTTTCTCTGATGAGTGATTTAAATTGTTCTTTCTACTAATTAACTCTTCCAAAGTTATAATTTCAATCCCTTCAATTTTCCTGTCTCTGGATTTAAATTGTATGTATGGAATTTCATCAGTCATATTATACAGAATAATTAGCTATGAATTAATATCAATATCTCAAAGTTAGTAATTCTATTGAATATTAAAGAAACTGTTCTCAAAAAAGGATGTCTAGCTATCTTATGTTAAATATTTTCATGTATAACAATTACAATAAGGAAAAGAAAAATCATCATATTTAGGGATATAAAAATAGCTGTTTTTAGTGATTGTATATGGGGTGTTATTGTCCTAATTTTGGGAGTCCAAACTTAAAATCTAACTTAATGAAAAACCTATTTCTTATGTTGCTGATAATCAGCAGCACGACTGTTTTTGCTCAATTTGACACAAAACCAGCAGACGTGATTCCTCCATCACCAACAGCAGTTGGATTGGGAAAATATGGATCATACCCTGTAAATCAATCTACAGGATTGCCTTCCATTGAAATCCCTTTATATGAAATCAAGGTAAACGGATATACTTTGCCTATTAAATTATCCTACCATGGTTCTGGAATTAGAGTATCTGAAGATGCTTCCTGGGTTGGTCTTGGTTGGTCATTATTTACTGGTGGTAGTGTTAGTAGGACGGTTAAAGGCTTGCCTGATGATAAAGGTGGATATTTAGATTCTCCGTATTTGGACATTGATGCAATACAAACATTTTTACAACAAAACCCTACTAGTTTTAGCTATGTTGATGACCAACTAGCGAATTCATATAGTGGGATACAATCTATACCCGACTTATATCATTATTCAATTAATGGGAATAATGGGAAGTTTATGATAGATAAAAATCATGATGTACAATTATTTCCTCCTAATGGAACCCAGGTTAAAGAGAGAAGAATTCAAGACGATATTTTTGCAAAATATCAAATTACTGATGTATCAGGAATAAAATATAACTTTGGTATAGATTTAGATCTTCATTCTAAAGAAACAACATTTATAAAGAATCCAGCAGGAGGAGTTATTAACTATGAGTCAGCTTGGCATATCTCAAACATCTTATTACCAAATAATCAGGAATTGTTGTTTAATTACCAAGCCGATGGGACTATAGATCAAAGTAACATATTTTCACAATCATATTCAATCACAGAAAGACTCTGTTCAACTAGTGGTAATGGAGACACAGCATATAGTTGTCTAGATGGCGATCAACTCTCTGAATCAGGTTATGCGAATAATTCTTCAAGGGATTATAATAAGGTAACCAAAATTAAAGAAATAGTTTTCCCAAATGGAAGAGTGCTATTTCAGTTAGGAACAGAACCTAGGTTAGATATTTTATCAAAAAATGGTGATGACTTGCATTATTTATCACGAATTGATATTCAAAAAGAAACGTCAGAAGGTATATATACTACAATAGAATCAATACTGTTTGAGTACTCTTATTTTCATAGTAGTGATACCCCAATTCCGTCTAATGGTAAACGTTTGCGTTTGGATGCAGTTAGACGTACAAGTACAGATCTTCTTGATGATGTTGTAATTGCTCAATTAGACTATTCTGATATTAATTTACCAAACAAAAACTCTTATTCTGTTGATTTATTTGGATACTATAATGGGGTTAGTAATACTAACCTAATACCAAGGCATAAAATACGGGTTTTGAATGGGGTATTAAGGGATATAGGATCCGCAGATAGGACTATACACCCAAGTAAAGTTGAGGCTGGCTCATTAAAATCAATAACTTACCCAACAAAAGGAAAAACAGAATTTATATTTGAATCAAATGAGTATTTTGGTAAACCAGTTTTTTTAGATTATGAAAGGAATGGAAAACAATTAAGTATCCCAGGGAAAGGGAATGGAGAACAAATCCCTAACCCTCTTTTAATTCTTGATGAAACTAATGATTCTATAATTTCAATATGTCAAGACAATAACGGGCAGAATTGCGATGATTGCTGTGAGCAAATAAAAAGCTTCAGTTTTACACTTGAAGAACAAGTAATGGCAGATTTTACTTTTTCAAGAACCAATAGCAATCAATCTGACTTAATGGATAGGGAGTCCTACGGTAACGTAACATTAACCAGAGACGGTGTTGATGTGCTAGCAAACGCTCAAATTCTTGGAGGAGGAAAAAGTAATTATAATGTTACTGAGGAATTACCCTTAATACCTGGGGTTTACTTATTAAAATTAAAAGTTTGGGGTGATAATATTTATGCATCTGCAAGCTTGGGATACAATACGCCGCCTAAAGATAAAAACCGTTATGCAGGAGGGTTGCGAATTAAAACTATTGTAAATAAGGATACAGATAACTCCGAATTAAATAGGGTAAATTATGAATATAATTTATTTGATGATGTAACAAAAAGTAGTGGAAAATTAACTTCTAATGAAAAACCTATTTTTAAAAGCCAAAGTGTCAATTATCATAAGGACCAATATGGAGCTTGGGAGTCAAGGGAAGGTCAATGGATTGAATTAGACGGTATTTGTTTGTACGTTAAGTCAAGAATTAGTACTTTTTATGCTAATTCACTAATAGGTGTTTCTAATAATTCTGTAGCTTATAAAAATGTAAGGATGTATAATGGGATTAATACTAATATAAGCGGATATTCGGATTCTGTTTTTTCTCATAGTTTTGTCCAAGAACAATCTGTACAATTAGCATCATTAGATAATTCATGGAGAAGAGGTGAGTTGTTAAATTTAAAGGAATATAAAGCTACTGCTATCCAACCTATTTTACTAAAAGAGATATCAAGTGAATATCAAGAGTTGACGAGTCTTAAATCTGAGATATCAGCAGCAAAAATGTTTAAGTATGGGAATATATCTAATGGTCCTTGTCTTGACGAATTATTAACTGTGAGCCACTTATACCAACCAATACAAGTTACATTTGACGCACACCCTAGAGTCAAAAAATCAGATTCAATTAAAAAATACTTTTATGATGCAAATAATGTATTGCAAAATACTGTAACAAGTTCCTCAAATTATTTTTATGACAATACGGAACATTTGCAATTGACCAAAACGGAAACCACAACAAATGATGGGGAGGTAATAATTAATAAAACATTTTACCCAGATGATGTAGATGCTTTAAACTCATTAGGAAATGATAATTTAACCCAGCCAGAATTTGATGCCATTGATAAATTAAAATCAGCAAATGGACACCGAATAGCAACCCCTATTCAAGCCGAAAGCTATAAACGAAAAGTAGATGGTAGTGAAAAATTACTATTTAAAAAACGTAGTTTATATAAAGAAGAAAATGGGCTAGTACTACCAAACATTGTCCAAACTGCAAAAACCACTGATGCTTTAGAAGATAGATTAGTATATCATAAATACGATGCAAAAGGAAACCCTTTGGAAGTGTCACAAGTTAATGGAACAAAAACAGTTTACATCTGGGGACATCATAAAACTTTGCCAATAGCAAAAATTGATAACACAAGTTTTACAAATTTGATGGCTGTTTTAAATAAGACGGAAGCAGAAGTGTTAGCATTGACTGAGAGTGATATGATTTTAATTAATAATTTAAGAACAAGTCTTCCAAATGCTATGGTGAGCACCTATACATATAAAAAATTAGTAGGTATTACAAGCACAACCGATCCTCGGGGATATACAAGCACTTATCATTATGATAGGTTTAACCGTTTGCAATATGTTAAGGATGCCGAAGGAAATATTTTAAGTGAAAACCAGTACAACTACAAAACCAACTAGGAAGATGAAAAAGTTATTATACACACTCGTATTGCTACTTCCTATTATAGTATTAGGACAAAGCACAGATCAGAATTTTATTAAATCAACAACCTATAAAAAAGCAACACAAACAACTTCAGGAGTTTTAGAATCCGATAAAATAGAGCAGGTTACCTATTATGATGGATTAGGACGGCCAATACAAACCAATGGCTATAAAGCAGGAGGAAGCGGGCAAGACATCATTAGTCATATAGAATACGATGCAATTGGAAGACAAGTAAAAACACATTTGCCATATGCAACAACCGGAACAAACACCTTAAATTACAGAACAGGAGCTTCCGCAGCAACTACTGCATACTACCAAGCAAATTACGGAACAGATTTAGATGGAGGGGTCCCCAATCCGTTTAGTGAAATAGAACATGAAACTTCACCACTAAACAGAGTGTTGCAACAAGCAGCCCCAGGAAAAGATTGGAGTTTAACCTCTGGCCATACTGTAAAATTTAACTACCAAACCAATACAGCGAGTGATGAAATTAAAAACTTTGTGGTTACTTTTATTAGCAATGATTACAAGCAACCTCAATTAGTATATAATAATCACTATTTGGCTTCTGAGTTATACAAAACCATTACTAAAGATGAAAATTGGATTATATCAGATGGCAAATCACGTACAACGGAAGAATTTAAAGATAAACTCGGAAAAGTCATATTAAAACGTACTTACATAAAAGATGCTTTAGGAGTAACAAATGCTCTAGACACACAATACGTTTATGATGATTTTGGTAATCTTACGTATGTATTATCTCCTGAGGCATCAGATGCTATTCTTACCGGAAGTACTGTTAATACTGTAGTGCTAGATAATTTAGGATATCAATACAAATATGATAACAGAAACCGTTTAATTGAAAAGAAAATACCAGGCAAAGGCTGGGAGTATATTATTTATGATAAATTAGATAGGCCTATTCTTACTCAAGATCAAAACTTAAAAATTCAAAATAAATGGTTATTTACCAAATATGATATGTTTGGTCGAGTAGCTTATACAGGAATATATAGCTCAACTACTACTCGAACAGTCTTACAATCACAAGTCACATCATTTGTAGGGCAATCAGGTGAAATTAAATTTATTCATATAGAAAACCCTCTGTCTGGTAATATTATAGGAGGAACAGATATATTATACACTTACAACAGGACATTCCCAACAGATATTAATAATCAAGAGCTGTTAACAATTAGTTATTATGACGATTATAAATTCAATACAGGACTATCATTAGATGGTTCTTCAAAAATCATTAATTTAGCAGGTCTTGAAGAAAACAATGGTATCATTACTAAAAATGGAAGCTATGGATGGAATGCTAGTTTTGACACCGAGGCAACTATTACCGGGGATGGTGGAATTTCCTATACTATTAATCAGGAAGGGATAAATCATAGAGTTATGGTTGGTCTAACCAATGCGAATAGTTTTTTTGATAATGGATATACAACAATGGGCTATGCTATTTACACAGGTTATTATGATACCAAAAGAGTAAATTGCTATGAAAATGGAGTTTCTAAATATCTTTCACCAGTTAATTTTTATCAAATAGGAGATCAATTTAGTGTGGAACGTTCAGGAAATCAAATGCTATACAAGAAAAACGGAAAAGTATTTTATGCATCAACCATCAATGACAGCTCAGCATTAGTTGGAGATAGTTCATTTTTAGATATAGGCACTTCAATTAGTAACGTAATGCTTTATCAATCTGTAGAGAAAACACCAATTACAGCAAATAACAAAGGTTTAGCTACAGGTAGTAAAGTACGTGTTTTAGATACAAATCATTGGATTACAACAGTTACTCATTACGATGAAAAAGCAAGACCAATTTATGTAGCTTCAGATAATCCATATTTACAAACATCCGATGCAATTAGCTCTGTTTACGATTTTATAGGAAATGTAACCTATTCTAAAGCTGTTCATACTAAATTTGAACAAACAACAATACTTACTGAAGATGTTTTTGCTTATGATCATCAAAATAGATTACTAGCACAAAAACAATCTATCAACGGCGGTAGTTATACGACTATATTTGAAAATGAATATGATGCTTTAGGGCAATTAAAAGTAAAGAGAACAGGGGTTCAAAGCCATACTACTTCAGAAAACCTAGCAAATTTAGTTAATGTGGTTAAAGAAGGAAATTACTTAACAAAGATAGTTAATGCATCATGGACTGGTAATATCGAATCTGTTGACAAGATAACAGGCAACGGATTTGTTGAATATACCGTTACTGAAACTGATAAAATTAATATGATCGGGTTATCTGACCCCAATGGAACTTTGAGTGATGGCTTTGAAAAAATAGATTATGCAATCTATACAGGATATGGTACTGATAAAAGGGTTCATATTTATGAAGAGGGAGTATATAAACACTTTACACCTGCTGTTTACTTTGAAGCGGGAGACACTTTTAGAGTAGAGCGTGATGGAACAATTATGTACTATAAAAAGAATGGAGCTCCATTTGCCTATACAACAAATGTTACTCAAAACGATTTAATTGCTGATGGTAGTTTAGGAGCTTTAGGAAGCTATATAAAAGACTTATATTTAGCCGACATAAACATTGTTAACGGACAAGCTTTACAAACTGTAGATTACGCTTATAACATTAGAGGTTGGTTAAAAAATATTAATGATATAGATAATTTAGGAAGCGGATATAATACTGATTTATTTAGTTTTAAGTTAAATTATAATACTAAAGACTTAACGGGGAGTAATGAATTGTTTAACGGAAATATTTCTGAAACACAGTGGAAAAGTGTTACGGATAATATTAAACATCACTATTCTTATAATTATGATGCATTAAACAGAATTAAAAACGGGAATTATGGTATTAATGGTATTGTAACACCAAATAATACATATGATTTAAGCGGTATTGCTTATGATAAAAACGGAAATATCACGAATTTAAATCGTAATGGTTTTGTAGGCTCAATCAATACTCCAATTGATAATTTAACCTATAAATACTATCTAGGAACTAACCAGTTAAAATCAGTTACGGATGGTATTATAGCAAATACTGAAGGGTTTAAAGATGGTAATATGAATACCGTAGGTAATGATTTTGATTATGTGTATGATGATAATGGTAACATGACTATTGATAAAAATAAAAACATTACATTAATAGAATACAACCATTTAAACTTACCTAAGAAAATTACTTTTGGTGATAATGACCCAAATATTCTTGGCGCCGGAATTATTGATTACGCTTATGATGCTACAGGAGTAAAATTAAAAAAATCAACTAAACAATCAAACCTTTCAAGTGGATCAGCTACTTATTATGCTGGAAATTACATCTATAATCAGGGAACAGGATTGTCATCAACTAAGCTGGAATTTTTTAATCATCCAGAAGGATATATAGAGATGAATACTACTACAACTGGAGGAGGAGGACTACTTTCAAAGAAGGCGTCAAAAAAAGCATCAACATTAACAACAACTAGTTTTACATATGTATACCAATATAAAGACCATCTAGGAAATATTAGATTGTCTTATGCAGATGATGATAGGGATGGGCATGTAGATATTTTAAGTGGTAGTACAGATATAGATGGCGATAATGATTATAAGACTGAAATTAGAGAGGAATCCAACTACTATCCTTTTGGACTGAAACATAAAGGGTATAATAACGTCATTACTGGACGTGACCATAAGTATGGATTTGGTGGTAAAGAATATAATGACGAACTTGGACTTGATTGGTATGATGTGTCAGCTAGAAACTATGACCCAGCGTTAGGTAGATGGATGAATCTTGACCCGTTGGCTGAGAAGATGAGGAGGCATAGTCCGTATAACTTTGGGTTTGATAATCCTATTTACTTTCAAGATTATGATGGGATGGCTCCTAGTGGACCAGATTGGATTAAAAATGGAGATGGTACTTATACAGCTCAAGCTGGAGACGGAGCAGAAAGTTTAGCTAGGGATGCTAATATTTCAAGAGAAAGAGCTTATGAAATAATGGCTAATACACGAAATGCAAGCTCTTCTTTAGGTAATATGGGAACTTATACTGACACTGATGCTCAAGTTGTGAAATCTGCGGTTGATGAAGGAGATATCGTGACTGTTCCAGAACAAGTAAATGAAATAGTGGAAGAAGGTAATGTAAAGCGAGAAGAGATAAAACAGTTAGAAAATAATCAATCTGACAACATTTCATTAGTAGGTACCTTGGACAAAAAAATCGACTCTTTAGACAAAATAGTAAAAAGGGGGGAAGAATTAGAGCAAGCTATTAATGATATGAAAAATGATGCTTCTGACCCAGGAGAAGGACAAGGTTATGGTAAGGCGTTATTAGGATATTGGTTAAATACTCCTAGAAGTAGTCAAAAAAGTCAGATAAAAGATAAGAAAGCGTCAAAGGATAGCTTATTGAAAGTAAATGGGGCTATTCAACAAGATATTAATAAAAAAAGACGGGAAAATTAACAGTAAAAGACTAGTGAATTTATAGTGTAAAAGGTGTTATTTTATTTTAACACCTTTTTTTATTAATAAATATAAATTTATTAATAAAACTAAGAAAGCTATGAACACTATTATCCAGTATGTCTCATTGAAATTTAAAGTTTTTTCAAAGTCCCAGTACTCAAATTTATATAAATCTAAGAAAAACCAAAGAAGATTAAAAAAAACATGAGCAATAATTGCGAATATTATTCTGAATCTTAAGTATATAATAGAAAATATTATTCCAACTAAAAAACCATTTAAAATAGGCATTAAACTGAATGAAATGACATTGAGGTGTATTAGAGAATATAATAAACTAGAAAAAATAACTGAAAAGAGTGTCCCTTTTTTTGCAATTAAATCTTTTAGAATTACACTTCGAAAAACTAACTCTTCAAAAATAGGTGCAATTAAAACTGTATTGAGAAACAAAATTAGTTTCTCAATTAGTTTAATCTTATTCTGTTGAAATTCTGGAAAAGTCTTATCTCTAATTATTAAATCAAACCTATATATTGGGTCAACAACTATTTTATATGATAAAATAGTTAAGCTTACCAGTATTAAAATTTTTAAAGAGAAAACATTGGAGGCTTCAGTTTTTTTAAATATATTTTTTTTAAACAAGATAAAATAGAAAACTATAAAACAAATAACGTATACAAAAGTATCTATTAGTGATATTAATTCTAAATTTAAAGTAGTTTCCTCAACTATATACCTACCCAACGTTAAATATGTTAAAATATTTAAACCGCTGATAATTAAATAATAAAAAATAAATATTATAATACTTTTTACAATTACGTTATTGGTTAATTTTATCATTTAAAATTATTTCATATTAATTAAAAGTTCGTTTATTATTTCAAACGTAGGATTAAACTTATAAATGCGAATACTAAGCTAAACAAGCATTTTCCATAACAAATATAGGCGTTTTATAATTATATCAGTAACCACTATTCCAAACGGTAACAAAGAGAAGCCAAAGTTGATTTATGTAGACAACAAAAGCCATAGGTAGTCCATATCGGGCTGTCTTTTCTTTTTATGACAACTAATATCTGATGGAATTTATAGGCTATAATAACGAGAATGAATGGGGGGGGGGTGGTAGTTATTAGGTGAATTAATCAAACAAAATTCCATATGAAATCACTAATGCTCCAAACCAAAAAAAAGCTGAATAAACGATATGAACATTCTTCTCGTTTTGAATCAAAAATTTGGTTGGTTGTTTATCTAAATTCTTTGAGTTGTTTTTTTTATGAAAATCAACTACACTTTTAATCATATGTTTAATTAGATAACGATTCCATACATATATAAACCCTAATAATAAAAGTACATCTTTAAATTTAATGAGAAATTCCATCAGTTAAGATTACTTATGATACTCAATTTGCCTCTCCCAAACCATACTTAATACTCCATTAGAACTTCTTTTTTTGGTAATCCAATTTTCATTTTGGTCATATATATATTCGAAAGATGTTTGATGTGTCTGTTCATCTTTTTCATTGAACCAATTTTGTATAGTTAGATTATTCATTTTATCGTACTCTGAAACAAACTTTATATAATTACCACCTGGTTTATACTTAAACTGTAGTACTTCATTTCCATTTTTATTGTAAGAATAAGTTCTTCGGTCTTTTAAGCCTCCGTCTGGTTTGTATTTTAATTGCTCTGTTTTTTCTCCTTCAAAATTGTACTTGTAAATATATTTCCAACCTTTATTACTTTTTGGATTTGCTAATAACATCTCAATGTTATTCCCATTTTTATCATAATTGTTAAATTGAATTTTAACTAATTTGTTTTCTGAATTGTAAGTTTTAACTTTAATTGCATTATTATTGGAATCATATTCATAAGTCCAATGACTTTTTAATTCATCAGATGAGTTTTTATTTGTTGCTTTAAGAGCGTCTCCAACTTCATTTCTTTCATAGAAAGTTTTTTCATAAATAGAACCATCTATTTCGTATTGACCAATTTCAATTGGCTTTTCATTTTTATCATAAATCGTGTATGAATTAAGATTGGATTCAAAAAGATTATCCCGACTTTTCAACTCCCCATTCTCACTTTTATACAAGACTTCTTGAACCATTTTCATTTTTGGCTTTAGATTGTCTTTAGTAGATTGAGCTATTAGGTTTGTCCCAGAGAATGAAATTAGTACTCCTAGTAAAATGATATATTTCATTGAATTATTCTTTGTAGATTTTTATGACGCATCGAAGATAATACATTCAAAGCATAAAACGACATTGAGGAAGGCATGAGGTTACAACATTTCACTATAATTAGTGATGTTAATATACCAGATTCAAGGTATTGTGTCCATTACTTGATTCTACTACTTTGGTACAATAATTGAACTTGACTATGATAGATATGGATAACAAAACGCTAATACAAAAACTAATACTCGATATTCTTGCGTCAGATAATATTGACAACAAAAGAACCATTCGTAATCAAGTAGTTGAGCTATTTAAAGATTCTAAACTCGTAAATCATACTCCAGTAGCAATTAGATTAAATACGACATTAGAGCTTAAAGAAACGATTGATAATTATATCACTCATGACAATACGGCAACTAGAGAAGCATTGAAAAACATGTATTCATTTGTCAGTCAGTTATTGTGTGATGATGTGAAGGTTGCTGGGTAAATCAGTTGACGCTGGTGAGGAAGGCATGAGGTTGTAGTTTATGCTTAATTTTTATTATCCCACCAAGCATCTTCAAGTAGGTTGGTTTGTCTTTTTATTTCTTCAACTAATTCTTTTAAATCTTCCGTATAATCGGTTTCTCCAAGTTTCATTTCTATTTCAGTTTGGATAACCCATAATGAACGCCCTAAGTAGTTTATCTGCTTTTTTAAATCATCAATCCTTTCCTCTGTTATCTGTGTGTCTTGACCATAAATAAAATTTTCAGTCTTGTATATATTATTTTTCAATAAGTAGTCCTTTCCATCAGTTCGACAGAAACCAAGAGATATAGCTACTTTTTCAGATGCCGAAAAATTAGCCTCTCCAATTTGACTCTTGTTAATTGTAATCCTTTGTTCCTCTCTGTCTTGAAATAAATGAAAAAGAATAGTCTTTTTCATAGCAGTTGTTAAATATCCATTTCCTCTATGTTTATTATGAACAAACCAGTGTAAATCATTCCTCATATCTAAAACAGTTGCTACATATATGCCTTCTTTGTTTTTAATAAAATAAAATTTGTAAGGTCCATCTGGATGAACAATATTGTCAGTTAGTTTAGGTTTCTTTTCCCAAACTTTTGCAAAGTCAACTGTGAAGGATAATGGTCTTAAATGAAGAAGTCCATCAGTATTTCCTTCATTCAGTTTGTCAATTAATGACTTTAGGTACTTTACGGTCATTTAAATTATGTCTTTTAGTTAGGGCTGGTGAGTTCGAGTTACAAGGCATGAGATTGTTGGGGAACTATAAGTATATGCTATTTTTCCGCTAAACTTAATGCCATATTAATAAATGTACTTATTGATTTTCCTCTAATTGCCATTCCAGCATCAAATACGTGTTCTAACTTGTATCTATCAGTAGCAGACCCATTTAAAGCGTAATCATTTCCTTCAATTTCTATTGTACACCAAAATTTTTGTCGGCACTCGATTGTAACTTCATTATGATAAAATGGCCATTCACCACTAAATTTATCTTTAGTTATTTTTTGATACTTTATATCTGGATTTATCTTTCTATTTAAATTATCTAAAGTAGTTCTTTTATGAATCTTCTTTTCTTTTTGTGTATATCGAGTAGTATTTTTTCTATAATCTATTGTTCCAACTTCATTGTCGTTTAATAAAATGAAATCGTGGTAAGTACCAGAGAACTGTAAAGCTTTTGTTCCTAACCTTCCTAAGGTAAATTGTCTGCTGATTGCTCTAACAAATAATTCTAATTTTTTAATTATATGTTGTGTGACGAAGTCGTGTACTTCTTTCTCATATTCAACATCAGATAATTTCTTTAACAAAATAGGGTTGTCAATAACAATATTAGTTTCATATTCTTTCCATAGATTTTGAACATCAATACTTGGTTTAGTAGCAGAAGTAACAATATCAAGGTTATGATATCTCGCATATTTTCCAAATTCAGATAATAAATAGATTAGTTGTTCTAAATCATTATCTGACTTTAGAAACGTTTTATCTGAAATTAGTACTGGAATTTCATTACAATTAAAATACTTGGAGAGAATAGTCTTTTTTAATTCAATTAAATCGTGTCCATTTCTACCGCCACACTTTTTTAAAAATTTGCTTTCTGGATAATTTTCATGTTCTTCAAAGTAGCCGAAACAAATGTAACACTTCATAAGTCTTTCCAATCCACTTGATAACAATTGAAAAGGTAAATGATAAAAGTCGTTAGTAAAATCTAAATTTTGAAATTCACCAAGTCCTAATTTAATTAACTTAAAAGAAGAAGTTAATTCATCATTTAGGTATAAATCTTTCAGTGAATCATTTGTCATTTTTCATGAGTTTTTGTTATGAATAATAGTCTTATATGTGAAACGTAACCGTTTTTTATTAGTATCTACTAAATTTTGCTATGTTTCATTTTCGTTGTTATTTTATCTTTTTTACTCGTATAGATTTTCCTTTGACAGTCATAATATTTTGATTGCCAATTTTTATAATTGTTGCTGTTGGTCTATAGGCGTAGAAATATTTGTACTTATATTTATCTTGTTTCCAAACTTGCCCGTTTAGTAATTCAAAAACAGTATCTCCCGACCAGCCTTTAAAATCATTTATTATTTTACTTTTAAAACCAATTGTTTCTTCAACTTCCACATAATCATTCATTCCGTCAACTACAATTATTTTTGTAAACCCATTTGTATAAATTCCAATAGTAGGTCTGTATGAGTAGTGGTAAGAATATTTGTAATTCTTTTGGTAATAAAAGGTTCCATCTGTCAGTTCAAAAGTCATTTCGTCATCGAATCCCTCAAACTCATCTTCGATTTGCCCTTTCTTTATAAACGTCCATTCATTGAGATTTAATTCCATCCGTTTTAATTTTAATTCCATTACGGAACCCGTATAGGTGATTTAATATGTTCTTCTGTTACCTAATACAGTGTTATACCCAGCCCCATTGTTTTCTAACTAAAGATGCTTCATAATTTGGTGGGTCTTGTTTAGGAGAACTTATTCTAGTTGTAATATTATTAGAAATATTCATTACTTCATTACCTAAAATAACTACTTCAACTATATTATATTTAAGTTTCAATACATCTAAGTAGTCTTGTCCAATAGGACAATTTCTAGTACTATCAATTCTTATAGCGATGAATACATTATTATTTGGGACATTATCAATATTAATTACTGAGGTTTGAATATCCCACCCTTTTTCTTGTAATGAAGAGGTGAATATATACATGTCAATATCTCTTAGGTTAGTCCTAATTAGAGTGCTTTTACTTCTATATATTCCCGTAAGACATCTCATCAATGTTGATTTTCCTTTATTTGCTCTACCTAAAATTATATATAAATTCTTCACTTTTTTTATAATTAAGTTATTTATCATCTAATAGCTCTGCTCTTTTGCTAGAGATAATTTCATTTGTTTTAATTTTATTCTTTACAGTATATATATACCTCAGCACCTACTTCATAGCAACTAGAAATTAAAGATGAGACAAACCATAAAATTTGAATTATTTCATTTCTTTCTTTGAAGACTTCACCATCTTTTAACATATTTAATCTGTCTTCAAGGTCAGCTTTAGAAATGAAATTTATAACAAGAACGACTTGTTTTTTTAAGTTAGGGTATGTTTTTAATGATTTGAAATACTCAATTGCTTCCTCTGAAGTTCCTCCTTTTCTTATTCTGGTTATATTAGTTTGAGCACCATCGTTATTATAATTATTAGCCCAAAAATTTTGTTTTAACTCCCATTGATTATCTGAAGGACTTAAGTTTCCTAAGTTTTTTAATGCTTGACCTATAATTTCTTGAAAAGCAGAGGCTGAAAACCTCGAATCTTTATATTTTGAATGATAAAATGTTATCACATCTTCACTTAAACCAATATGGTCTGCCCATTCCTTCCCTAAATCATCGCAAATAAAATAGTTTGCATCATTTAAAAAATTATCCTCAACAAAGCCAAATATTGAATTTAATTCAAAACTTGTTGACTCATTAGTGAAACTCCCTTTTTCAGATATTACATCATTTAATTCTGGAAAAGGAATAAATATTTTTAAAAATGAATCAATATTACTTAACAACCTACTGTCTTTAAATAATTTACGATTGCTATAAACTAAATTGGGGTCATCAAAAGTAACAATAAACCCATTTATTCGATTAATATATTGAAGAATAGGATAGATAACATCTCCACTCATTTGAATATGGACCTTAGCTAATTTCTTAGATGAAAGGGTAATAGATTTAGGATTTAATGATAAAAACAAATCGTCAATTGAATTGTTTCTAACTTTATAAGTTGCCAAACCATCATTTTCAATTACATTTATTTCTAATAAACGCTCAAAGTTGTTTAAAACCTTAATAATATCAATTTCTTTTTCTTCTTCTCTATATAAAATAAAACACCTTTCTATTCTATTATTTTCATAATCTTCATATAGCTTGCTAAGTATTATCAAAATAGCTATTGGTGTCAAGTTAGCTCTCGATTCACTGTAATTCATAGGTGTAGAAAACGATGAAAGAAAAGAAGTGTTTGGTTGGTAGTTTATGATTTTATTGACTATGTTGTTAGACCAATTTACGAAGTAATTTAAATTGTTTTTAGCACCAAATTTATTAATTCTTGAAGAGTTAAAAGTTATTGATGTTTTATTGTCACCATTGTTTACCCGAGCAGTATTTAAAATATAACTTTGCAACCCTAAGGCTGATAAATTCTCTTTTAAATCTAGAGATTCAACACTCTTTTGTCTTATAGAATTATCTGAAATATTCATATTATTCATAGATAACTTTTCAAAGGAGGTGTCATCATTGGTGAAAATTGAAGTTAATACATTATAGTCAATAGGAGAAAACGTATTTATAAATGAACTAATACCAGATATATTTCTTTTAGCAATTACTAAATAATCCACAAAGTCAACTATACAGATGTAGGCTAATTTTATTTCTTCCCAACCCTCAATTATTCCTTCTATAAATGTTGGCTTTTTATTATATTTTAAAACAGCAATAGAATAATATATATCAGTATTATCATCGATTGAATATCTAGTTTTAACTTCTTTTAAAAGAAATTTGCCATCCTTTTCTACTGATGCTTCTTTAAAGGTTTTTTTTATTAATGCTTGACTAATAAACCCACTCTTTTCTTTTTTAAAAAAGTAAGCATTCTCGTTTAGAATTATATTGTCTATTTTATCTTGAGTACTCATTGATAGAAAATTAAATTTACAATCTACACACTATTACCGTTATGTGAAATACCGATAAGGAGGTATTTTTCACCTCATCACAATTAGTGATATATACTTTAAAACTTCAACAAAGTTATCTGAAAACTTATTGATTCCATTACGGGAATCCGTATAGAAATCATAATAGTTTGAATTATTTAATGTTTGCTACCAAACGTACAAAAAGCTATCAAGAAAAAAGTAAGCTATTATCTTACTTTTTGTAAGGTAAATGACTACTCGTTTTAAAATTATAATGCTTATTAAGGAATTGAATCGACACTGAGGAAGGCAATTAGGTTGTAAGCCATTTTAAAGCCTTCTGAGGTAACAGAATCTATAAATGTTCCATTATCCCAAACTGCTTGGTATTGGTTATTGTCGTTAAGTATATTGAACTCGTATAGCGTCATTTGAGGTAGTTATTTCGCTAGTAATGGTGACTGAGGTTAAAAGTAGGAAAAGAGCTTTTATATCGTTACTCTATACGATATGATTCTTTGATTTTTTCAATTAAAATAAGGGCATCTTTTTCTTCCATTCGTAAATTTATATCATCTGCAATACCTTCAATTTTATCCTCATCAAATTCATATAACTCATCATAAATTTTAGATATTAACTGATTTATGAACTCTTCTGGATAAACTTTTATTCGATTGTAGAATTGATTTAGCTCTACATAACTATTATTGTTATTAAACTCGGGTATTTTATTAATTAACTTCTCTTCAATAGAGTCTGAGTGTTTTAGTGAATTATTTACATCCTTTAACTGGACTATTTCATTATAAACACTTATTCCTTTAGCGTGAATGTTTTTTGTGTTTAAAAAATTTATTATTGAATCCCATCTATAAAAATCTTTAGTTGTTGATAAAGAAAAAGAATTACTTAATAATTTTTTCACATTAATTTCAAAAAATTTATATAAATAAATAATTTTCATTTCTATCAGAGCCCATAATTCTTCACGCCTAAAATATTGCTCAGTTGTAATTTTATGTAATTGAACAACTAATTCAATATCATTGTCATTTTTATACCCTTCAAAAATGTCATGTTTTGCCTTATTATCTCTGTTAGGTTCAACTAATTTATCGTATTCTTTTTGAGCTAATAATTCTTCTTTAATAATTTTTTCAATAACAATATCAGCAGAAGATTCAAACATATTTTCTTTTGATAAAGAAAAGGTTTCAAGACTTATTTGGTTCATTTCTCTCATTTCGAGACCACTAACTTCATAGAATTCTCCCATCCAATTATTTTTCTTTAACAGATAACAACTCATCAAATGTAACTTCAAACACCTCAGCAAACTTAACTACAGTAGATAGCTTAGGCTCTTGAATTCCTTTTTCGTATTTCCTTATGTTCTCTCTATCGATACCCATAGATGCTCCTACATCCATTTGAGACATTTTACGTTCAAGACGTAATTCTTTAACTTTTTTACCAAATTCTATAACAACTTCTGGAATTGGCTTTTTTCTTTTTCTAGGCATACTCACAAAGTTGGGGAATATGTGTAGTTTGTTAGGGATTGAATAAGAGGGGTTGTTTATACGGCATTAATTCATATATTTGAAGAAAACAAACAATCGATATATGAAACTATTTAGAGCATTACCAATTATTTTATCAATTGCCTTATTTACTTCTTGTAACTCTGAAGATGATGCAACTGCATGTATACAAACCGCAACTTATACCACTGTCCCAGATGCAAATAAGTTAGCTAACAAAACAACTTGTGATTTAACAAATTTGATAGTTCATAGAGATATTCCCGATGCAACATTAGAGTTGAATAAATTCCATTTAATTGACTTAGGCTTTTATTACGATGAGTTTGCACCAGATGGTAAAACATATGGGAATAGATGGAAGTTTGTCAATACATTTCCAATTGATTATCCAATAGAGGTTGAATACGTACTAACATCGTATGGTATTGAGATAGGTGTTAATTATTCCGCTTATATGGTGGGTAATATGGATGGACATATGGAGTTAGAGTTTACAACATTTATGGTTGAAGAGCCATATGGTAAACCTAGGACATATTTATTCATTCAGAATGCATTAGGGAATGGTTCCACCACACCAATTTATGGCGACCCATTAACTGGAGGTACGCCATCATCCGTTGGTATTGAAGTCCCAGTTAATATAGGTGATATAAAAATCACTGATATAAATACTTGTGTAGTGACATATAGGACGCAAGATACTACACCAACAACCGCTGTAGTAGAATGTTCTGCATGTGGAACAACTGTAATAATTGGTGGGGTCAATTATCTAATAGAATGTAATTAAAGTAATGATGAAAAAGATTTTCAAACCTAAAAAATATCATTTCGAAAATGGAATTGAAATTGATATTAACGAACATAAAATAACCATAAGTGAAGATAAAGACAAGAAAACTCTGAACTCTGAAAATATTGATAATTTTTCACAGCGAGAATATTTTAAAGATTTGTTAACCCCAGGGGGATTAATGTTTTGGACACCAGTTGTATCTGGTGTGTTTGTTATTTTAGTTGAGATGATTTTTGGAGGATGGTCAACATTTTCATGGGGTTTCTTTTTGGTTATGTTATTGATAAACATATTAGCATTTATTGTATTAATAATTGATGCTCTGTTAGAATTAAATCTCTTTAGAATGTTTATTCGTAAGTTTTTAAGTACTGAATCAATACGAGTTACAATAGGAAATAAAAGTGGTAATAATTTAGATTTTCTTGTTTATCCAGAAGAACATAATAAAGTAGCAGAACTTGAAAAAACTGTTGAAGAGTTACGTAAATACAAAAATGAAACACATCAATCTACTAATAATAACAGTTCAAGTAGTTTAGATGAATTGGAAAAACTTGCTAACCTTAGAGATAAGGGTATTATAACTGAAGATGAATTCAACACTAAAAAGAAAAGACTATTGGGTATTTAAGGTGTTAGCTTCACTACATAAGAGGCAAAAGTAACCAACAGAAACTACTGCTGGTCTTTTGCTTTATACTCTCTATTAAGTTCTGCAACATACTCTTTGAAATCACTCCAATAACGTTTTACTGTACGTTCTGATATTCCAGATAAATTAGCAACCTTTCCTTGAGTTATCTTCTTATTAGCTTTATAATCCCAACTCTCAATGACATCATAAATACTTAGTTTAGTCTTATCAATTCTCAAACGCCCATTCTCTTTATTCACAATACCCATAATCTCTTTGAATGTTAGTTTAGATTTAGGATTAAATAGGAATTTACGTTCCTTATTCAGAATTAGTTTCAATGAATCGTTTTCATATCCCTTTAATACATTATTAATAATAGTGTTCACTTCGTTATTAGGTAATCTAGGAACCATTCTTTTATTAATGCTTTCAGATAAACTCTTAAGTGTTTTATAATCAATATGTGGGTTTAACATCTTATGCTGAGTTAAATGATAAAACATAGTTCCATTCCTCTTTCCTTCTTGTATTAATAATGGTAGATAAGGCTCACATATATTTATTTTATCTTCAAATACTACATAGTCACCATCATTATCAATAAAGTAATCAGATATATTATTAAACCTTAATGCTGTATTGTTATATTCAGAAAAGGTGCCATCCCCTAACATACCTCTTCTCTCTTTTTTAAGTATGTGGGCGGATGGCACCTTTTTTACTTCATGAGAATCAAATGTAGTAGAAGCTGTATAGGTAGTAGAGTTAGGATTGAAGTATAAATTTGGGTCGTAACTTAATACAGTTTGTTGTGTTGCTTTTCTAGCATTTGGGTCTGGTATAACATTTAATTGTTTACCTATCTCATTATAAGTATTACTGAAATTATAAAGATTTAAATTATCTACTTTAACAATAACACCAAAACCCTTAGTAGATAATGATTTCCATTTAGCATATATAAAATCACTATTTGGAATATCATTAATGTTATCAACATCAATATATATTAAACCACTTGAAGATATAATATTCTTATTAGAAGCATAGCTATTAAACTTAAAATTAAATCTAAATGTAGGAAGTTTGCTATCTTTTATTTTTCGATATTCAACACTAGACTTATCATAAGTTCTAGCAGATTGAATTAAGGGTAATCTATCATTACCATATTTTATTGTATTAAGTATTTCTTTTAACTCATAGTTATTTGAAACACTTGGACTTTCACAATTTTTGAACTGTTGTATTGAAAACATTTTATCATATTACTTTATTTTTATGTTATTTAAATTCATCAATTAGCAACTAGCTTATCAATGTTCACAGATATCAAACAAATAAAAAGAGTCTGCTTATCCACACCTTCTGACAAGTGCTTCAAAACAAACTCTTTTATGCCCTAAGGCTATATATTAAAGTAATATTTCAATTATTATGTCAGAAGTATTTTAATTATCTTAAGTATACTAACCATTGTTTACAAAGTCAAGGAGGTTTATGATATTTCTTTTAAATTAATTATTATTTAAAAACTGTTACCTATAAATAAGACCTAGAAAAGTTCCGTTCCTTAGTAACCTTAGGTAGCAAGTGAATACTGTAGGACTCCCAACCCAATATGAGCCTTATTAGGCTGTTTTAAAGTATTTCAATCAGATAGTCAAGCAAACTGTTGCTGGTGTGGGTGCCCCCGTTTAACACCCCTCCCTGGGGGTCATATTAGTCTGCTTCAGAAAGCCGTGACCCGACTTATAATAAGACCACAAATATTTTATAAATAGTGCAATCCGATAAGCGTTCAAAAATTTTTTAGAAAAATTTGGAGCATAAAAAAGGAATTACTTATTCCGTAGTTGCTCAATCTGAGTATTAATTTGTTCAACGTTCTTTTGTAGCTGGAGTATTTTCAATTGTATCATAATTCTATTTCGCCTATCTGTTGAATCTTCAAGGTTCAATTCCAGTTGCTTTAAACGTATCTTATCATTAATGTTTTCTAAATCCATAACCCGTTAATTGAAATCTGCATAACTAAGTATATGCTTTATTACCTCATTGGTAAAGCTATTGCCTATAGCATGGTGAGCTGGTGTTTTCTTTAAAATGTCTCCAACATAACCAATAGGTAAGGTTTGAAGTTGTTCTAGTTCATTTATATTAAAAAGACGGAATAGCTTTCTAGCTTCACTATCGGTCATATTTTCAATTATATTTAACTTTTCACCTTTAGGTGTATTAGCAAAGTCTTTATCGTTGAATACTACTTGACCGATACTCCTAGTTAAGTAGCGTTTCAAGCCATTAACGGTGTACGGGATGTTTTTAGTTAATACGGCTTTGGCTATTCTACAGTCTACAAAACCTTCTTCTATAATACTTTGAAGAATAACTTTATGGTTTTTAGGAGGTTCTATATTTGGAATATTGGTCCAGTATAACCTAGAGCGATTCCCAGCTCCCGAAATAAGATTGCTATTTATTTTTATTGGTTCAACTCCAAGTAAATCTGATATTACCTTACGGTCATGTTTTGGCATTGAAGCTACATTTTCCATGATGAAGTATTTTGGTTTTACTTCTTTAAGTATTCGTAATGCTTCAAAAAATAATCCAGATTTATTTCCTTCTAATCCAACTCTATTATGCCTATTCATAGTTGAAAATTGAGTGCAAGGACTTCCAAATGTCATTAGGTCGATTGGTGGTAAAGTGGTACCATCCACCTCACGTACATCTCCAAGTTGTATTGTCCCTGGGAAATGATGCTGAGTTACTTTAATTGCATTCTTATCAATTTCAGAAGCATAGTATGTTTTTACTGGGATGTTTAATTGTTTTAATGCTAGTTGCGAAATGCTAATTCCATCAAAGAGCGAGCAAACTGTAATTTCATTTTTTATATTCATTTAGTTTCTTTCTAAATAAATATGTAGAGCAAGGAGAAAAGTCCTTGGTAAATGAAAAAACTTATAGAATCTCCCTAATGACGGGCTTTACGTGAAAAAATAAATTATCCGTATTATAACGGGAATATGAAAAAATGCTGGTGTATTCCCCGAAGTCCTTCCATATTTGTCAAATAACCTTCACTTTAATTCATTAGTTAAGGTTAAAAGCAATAAACGCA
>Ga0209291_1000162_pt1 | contig 65926 bp, 61 predicted proteins | sample GOMGulsemesocosm_FD_184633 | JGI IMG/M metagenome (GOLD analysis project Ga0209291, IMG submission 184633) | Methane-oxidizing microbial communities from mesocosms in the Gulf of Mexico - GOM9B Gulf of Mexico (SPAdes) (version 2) | ecosystem: Environmental > Aquatic > Marine > Cold seeps... | reverse complement strand
CATTTTAAGAACTTACCAAAAATAGTAAGTCAATTAAATAAATTAGAAAAAAAAATAAACAACAATGAGTAATACTGTTGTAAAACAAAGAACACTTCAAAGTGAAGTTACTTTAAAAGGAATTGGGCTTCATACTGGTAAGGAAGTTACGTTAACGTTTAAACCAGCTGCCGAAAATCATGGATATGCATTTTCTAGGACTGATTTAGAAGGTAACCCCGTAATTCAAGCAAAAGCTGAATATGTTACAGAAACACAGCGTGGAACTAACATGGAGCATAAAGGAATTCAAATTAATACTTCAGAGCACGTATTAGCTGCTCTAGTTGGATTAGAAGTTGATAACTGTTTAATTGAAATGAATTCACCAGAGCCACCAATTATGGATGGTTCTTCAAAATATTTTGTTGAAGCAATTGAGAAAGCTGGTATTGTTGAACAAGATGCGGAAAGAGATGAGTATATCGTAAAAGATATTATTACATATACAGATGAGGCTACTGGTTGTGAAGTAATGATAATGCCTTCTGATGATTACCAAGTAACTACAATGGTAGATTATGGTACTGAAGTATTAGGTACTCAAAATGCAAGCCTAAAAAAACTTTCTGATTTTAAAACTGAAATTTCTGACTCAAGAACCTTTAGTTTTTTACATGAAATTGAAACTTTATTAGATCACGGTTTAATTAAAGGAGGTGATTTAAATAATGCCATTGTGTACGTTGATAAAGTAATATCTACTGAAACAATGGAAAAGTTAAAGAAAGCTTTTGATAAAACTGATGTATCAGTTAAATCTAATGGGATTTTAGATAACTTAACATTACATCACCCAAATGAAGCTGCTAGACATAAGTTATTAGATGTAATAGGTGATTTAGCATTAATAGGAACTCGTATTAGAGGTAAAGTTATAGCTACAAAACCGGGTCATTTTGTAAACACTGAATTTGCAAAAAAGATGGCGAAAATTATAAAGAAAGAACGCAGAAATGCAGTTCCTACTTATGATATAAATCAACCACCATTGATGGATATCCATAAAATAATGGATATGTTACCTCATAGGCCTCCATTTTTATTGATTGACAGAATATTAGAGCTTTCTGATGCACATGTTGTAGGAATGAAAAATGTTACAATGAATGAGCCATTTTTTGTAGGTCATTTTCCTGATGCACCAGTAATGCCAGGAGTTTTACAGGTAGAAGCAATGGCACAAACAGGAGGGATATTAGTATTAAGTACTGTTCCAGATCCTGAAAATTACTTAACATTTTTTATGAAAATTGATAATGTTAAATTCAAACAAAAAGTTTTACCCGGTGATACATTATTTTTCCATTGTAGTTTAATCTCTCCAATACGTAGAGGGATATGTCATATGCAAGCTTACGCTTACGCAAATGGTAAAGTAGTAGCAGAGGCTGAAATGATGGCACAAATAGCAAAAAAACAATAACAATATGAATCAACCATTAGCATACGTACATCCAGGAGCTAAAATAGCAAGAAATGTTGTTATTGAGCCATTTACTACAATTCATAATAATGTAATTATAGGTGAGGGAACTTGGATAGGATCTAACGTAACCATTATGGAAGGCGCTAGAATTGGTAAAAATTGTAGGATTTTTCCTGGAGCAGTAATTTCTGCTGTTCCTCAAGACTTGAAATATAACGATGAAGACACAACTGTTGAAATCGGAGATAATGTAACTATTCGCGAATGTGTAACCATTAATAGAGGTACTACTGATAAAATGAAAACAGTTGTTGGTAATAACTGTTTAATTATGGCGTATTGTCATATTGCACATGATTGTATCGTAGGAGATAATTGTATTTTTTCTAACAATACTACTTTAGCAGGACATATAAATGTTGGTGACAATGTTATTTTAGCCGGGATGGTTGCTGTACATCAATTTTGTTCAATCGGAAATCACGCTTTTGTAACTGGAGGAACTTTAGTACGTAAAGATGTTCCACCTTATGTAAAAGCTGCTAGAGAGCCAATTTCTTATGTAGGGATTAATTCAGTAGGTTTACGTAGGCGTGGATATGAAATTGAAAAAATTAGAGAAATTCAAAACATATATAGAATCCTTTATCAAGGAAAACATAATAATTCACAAGCAGCTGCTGTAATTGAAGCAGAAATGACAGCATCTAAAGAGCGTGATGAAATTTTAATGTTTATTAAAAATTCAAAACGTGGAATTATGAAAGGATATTTTAAATCAAATTAAAAAAACAAAATTATGGCATCTACTTCAGATATTAGAAACGGATTATGTATCAGATATAACAATGATATTTATAAAATCATTGAATTTTTACATGTAAAACCAGGGAAAGGACCTGCTTTTGTTCGTACAAAATTAAAAAGTGTTACTTCAGGAAAAGTAATTGATAATACATTCCCTTCTGGAAGAAAATTAGATGATGTTCGTGTTGAAACAAAAAAGTTTCAATTTTTATATCCAGAAGGAGAAACATTCCACTTTATGAATGTAGAAGATTATAACCAAATTACTTTAGAAAAAAAGTCACTAGATGCTCCTGGGTTATTAAAAGAAGGAGAAATAGTTACAGTTTTAATTAACGCTGAAGACGATATGCCTTTATCAGTTGATATGCCTGCTACAGTTGTATTGGAAGTTACACATACTGAGCCGGGGGTAAAAGGAAATACAGCTACAAATGCTACAAAGCCAGCAACGGTAGAATCTGGAGCAACTGTAAATGTTCCTTTATTTATCAATGAAGGAGATAAAATTAAAGTTGAAACTGAAAAAGGAACTTATAAAGAAAGAGTTAAGGAATAATGAAATTTCCTCAAGTACATACATTATCACAAATTGCAACAATAATAGACACAAATTATGTTGGAGCTGCTGATTTTCCTGTTTCAGGAATGAACGAAATTCATGTAGTAACAGCGGGTGATATTGTTTTTGTTGATCATCCAAAATACTATGATGCTGCCTTGAATTCTGCTGCAACAGTTGTTTTGATAAATAAAGAAGTTGATTGCCCAGAAGGAAAAGCGTTGCTGGTTTCTGATGATCCATTTAGGGATTTTAATAAACTAACAAAGTATTTTAAGCCTTTTGAAAAAGCAACAGGAACTATTGCTGCTTCAGCTAAAATGGGTAATAACACTGTTGTTCAGCCAAACTCTTTTGTAGGGAATAATGTAATCATTGGAGATAATTGTCTGATTCATGCAAATGTTTCAATTTACGACAACACTGTAATCGGTAATAATGTTACTATACATTCAGGTTCTGTTTTAGGTGCTGATGCATTTTATTATAAAAGCAGACCAGAATTTAGAGATAAATTAATTTCTGGAGGAAATGTTGTTATAGAGGATAATGTTGATATTGGAGCATCATGTACTATTGACAGAGGGGTTACAGCTTCAACGACAATAGGGGCAGGTACAAAATTGGATAATCAAGTTCAGATTGGTCATGATACTATTGTGGGAAAAAAATGCTTACTTGCTTCTCAAGTTGGTGTAGCAGGATGTGTTGTTATAGAAGATGAGGTTATTCTTTGGGGGCAAGTTGGTGTTAAGAGTGGAATTACTTTAGCAAAAGGAACAGAAATTTTTGCCCAATCTGGTTTAGGACATTCAACTGATGAAAATAAAAAATACTTTGGATCTCCAGCTGTTGAAGCTAGAGAGCGTTTCAAAGAAATGGCATATATAAGAAAGTTACCAGAAATAATAAAGAAACTGAAATAAATTAATATGAATCCTAAAGAGTTAGTTCAAACGTTTTACACATCGGATTTTTATAAAAATACTGAGTTATTAAAAGAATTTATTCACCCTGAATGTGAATTATATTGGAGTAGTAGTACAGGTTTTAGAAAATTTAACTACCAGGACATTCTTAATCACGGAGATAGAGTTTCAAAATCTTTTAAGGAATTAAGAACTGAAATTAGTCATTTAATGGCTGAGGATAATTTTGTAACGATACGATACACGTATTATGCTGTTACACTTGATCATCCTGAAGAGGAAATTAGTTTTGCACATTTCATATCAATTTGGGAAATTAAAGATGGTAAACTATATAAATGTCACGAAATGAGTCAAATGGCAGATGAGATGGCAATTGATAGTAATGCTTATTTATCAATGAAATTTTCCAAGTAAAAAAGGAAAAAATTAGCTAGAAAAAATTACATTTGTAATAATTATAAAAAAAATCAAAAAAATGAGTGTTTTAGTAAATAAAGATTCAAAAATTATAGTTCAAGGTTTCACAGGAAGTGAAGGAACATTCCATGCAGGTCAAATGATCGATTATGGAACTAATGTTGTTGGTGGAGTTACTCCAGGTAAAGGAGGACAGGAGCACCTTGGTAAGCCAGTTTTCAACACTGTTCAAGAAGCAGTTGAAAAAGTTGGAGCTGACACAACTATTATTTTTGTACCACCAGCTTTTGCTGCTGATGCAATTATGGAAGCTACTGATGCAGGTATTAAAGTAATTATTACAATTACTGAAGGTATTCCTGTTGCCGATATGATCAAAGCTAATGCATATGTAAAAGCTAGTAACGCTCGTTTAATCGGACCAAACTGTCCAGGGGTTATTACTCCAGGTGAAGCAAAAGTTGGAATCATGCCAGGTTTCGTATTTAAAAAAGGTACTATAGGTATTGTTTCTAAATCAGGAACTTTAACTTATGAAGCTGCTGATCAAGTTGTTCGTGAAGGATTAGGAATCACAACTGCTATAGGAATTGGTGGAGATCCAATTATAGGAACTACTACTAAGGAAGCTGTAGAAATGTTAATCAATGACCCAGAAACTGAAGCAGTCGTTATGATTGGTGAAATTGGAGGTCAATTAGAAGCTGATGCTGCAAACTGGTACAAAGCTAGTGGAAGTAAAAAGCCTGTTGTTGGTTTTATTGCAGGAGAAACTGCTCCTGCTGGTAGAACAATGGGTCATGCTGGTGCTATTGTTGGTGGATCTGATGATACTGCTCAAGCTAAAAAAGCGATAATGAAGGCATGTGGAATTCACGTAGTAAATTCTCCTGCAGAAATTGGAGCTAAAGTTGCTGAGGTATTAGCTGTTAAGGCTTAATATTATATAAAATATTGTTAAAACGCTATCATATTTATGATAGCGTTTTTTTTATGCTTAATTTTCAAACAACTTTAATCAATTTTTAAATGAGAAAACTAACAAGCCTCTTATTATTATGTCTTTTAGTAATAAGTTGTAAGAAGTCTGACTCTTCAAAAGAAGTAAGTCAAGAAAAAACCTATGCTGTTAATCAGCAAAAGGATGTAAAAGGATATTCGTATGAAACAGTAGAAAATGACCCTACAGGATTGCGTTTGTATACTTTAGAGAATGGTTTAAAAGTGTATTTAAGTAAGAATACTGAAGAACCTAAAATTCAAACATATATCGCAGTACGTGCGGGTTCAAATTATGATCCAAAGGAGTCTACTGGTCTTGCACACTATTTAGAACACATGGTTTTTAAAGGAACTCATGAAATAGGTACTGCAAATTGGGAAGAAGAAAAAGGCCATTTAGAGAAAATTGCTGATTTATATGAAAAGCATAGAGCAGAAAAAGACCCTGCTAAGAAGTTAGCTTTATATAGGCAAATAGATGAAGCTTCTTTAGAAGCGTCTAACCATTCAATTGCTAATGAATATGATAAAATGATCAGTTCATTAGGTGCTGAAGGTACTAATGCACATACTTGGTTTGAAGAAACTGTGTATAAAAATAAGATACCATCTAACGAGTTAGAAAAATGGTTGGCTGTAGAAAGTGAGCGTTTTAGTGAGTTGGTATTACGTTTATTTCATACAGAATTAGAAGCTGTTTTTGAGGAGTTTAACAGAGGACAAGACAATGACTTTAGAAAAAGTTACGCAGCTATGTTAAAGGATTTATTTCCAAATCATCCGTACGGACAGCAGTCTACTATTGGTATATCCGAGCATTTAAAGAATCCTTCAATGATTGATATCCATAATTACTTTAACAAATACTATGTGCCAAATAACATGGCTGTGGTTTTAGTAGGTGATTTTGATTTTGATGTAACTATTGCTATGGTAGATAGCGCATTTGGAAAAATGGAACGCAAAGATGTTGTTCACCCTGTGTTACCAAAAGAAGAACCAATTACATCTCCAATTACAAGTGAGGTTTTTGGACCAACTGCTGAAAATGTTTCTGTAGCTTTCCGTTCGGGAGCAATTGGGAGTAAAGAAGAAAAATTATTGACTTTAGCAGATATGATTTTAGCTAATGGGAATGCAGGTTTAATTGATTTGAACTTAAATCAAAAGCAAGCTGTACAACGTGGTGGATGTTCTCCAACATTCTTAAATGACTATGGATACCACCAGTTTACTGGTTCTCCAAAAGAAGGTCAGACTTTAGATGAAGTTAAGGATTTACTTTTAGCTCAAATTGAAAAGTTGAAGAAAGGTGAATTTGACGAATGGATGATTGAAGCTGTTATTAATGACATGAAATTATCTAAAACACGTCAATATGAAAACAATACTGCTTTGGCGAGTGTATATTACAATGCATTTATTCATCATCAAGATTGGACTAATAAAGTTGCTTTTTTAGACGAATTGAAAAAAATAACAAAAGAGGAATTAGTATCGTTTGCAAATTCATTTTATAAAAATAATTACGTAGTTACATATAAGCGTAAAGGTGAAGATAAAAATATTACTAAGGTAAAAAACCCTGGTATTACTCCAATAAATTTGAACAGAGGTAAGCAATCTGAATTCGTTCAAGCGTTTCATAAAAAAGAATCTAATGAGATAACTCCTTTATTTATTGATTATAATAAAGAGTTACAAAAAACTACTTTAGAAAGTGGAGTAGAGGTTTCTTATGTTGAAAATAAGAATAATGACTTATTCAATTTGAATATCATTTTTGACATGGGTAAAGACAATGATAAAAAGTTAGGATTAGCAGTAGGATACCTTGATTATTTAGGAACTGATAAGTATACACCTGAACAACTTAAAAAGGAATTTTATAAATTAGGAATTAACTATCATGTAAGTACAGGTAACGATAAATCATATGTCGGTATTAGTGGGTTAAAAGAAAATTTAAATGAAGGTTTAGCCTTGTTAGAGCATTTATGGGAAAATGCAGTATCTAATCAAGACACATATAATAAATATGTAGAAAAAATTGCTAAAGGTAGAGTTGATAATAAAACTCAAAAAGGAAATATTCTTTGGGGAGGTTTATATAACTATGGTCAATATGGTGAAAATTCTCGTTTACGTAATATTTATCAATTAGATGAGTTAGAAGCTATTAATCCTGATGAATTAGTTACTCTGGTTAAGGATATGCGTAACTATAAGCAACGTATTTTCTATTATGGAAAAGATGTATCAGCGGCTGTAACGGCTTTAAATAACAATCATAAAGTTTCTTCTGATTTAAAAGAATACCCTAAAGCTACTGAATATGTTCAAAATGATACTGGTGGAAATGTATATTATGTAGATTATGATATGGTTCAAGCAGAGATGCTTTTATTAGCAAAAGGAGAACCTTTTAAAGCTGAAAACATAGCTGCTTCTACTTTGTTTAACACCTATTTTGGTAGCGGATTATCATCAATTGTGTTTCAAGAAATTAGAGAGTCTAAATCATTAGCTTATTCAGCTTTTTCAAGTTATAGAAATGCATCTAAAAAAGGAGAAGCAAACTATGTTATGGCTTATGTAGGTACTCAAGCTAATAAAATGGAACAAGCAGTAAATGCAATGATGGACTTAATGAATGACATGCCAGCAGCTACAGAACAATTTGAGGCAGCAAAAGCAGCAACATTAAAGAAAATTGCGGCTCAACGTATTACAAAATCTAATATTTTCTGGTCATACGAACGGTTACAGAAACTTGGAATTGATAATGACAATAGAGAAGCAATGTATAACACCATTAAAGATATGACTATTGAAGATTTAACTTCATTCTTCAATAAAAACATTAAAGGTGAAAAATACAATGTTTTGGTAATAGGAAATAAGAAAGATGTTGATATGGAAGCTCTAGCTAAATTAGGTAAAGTACAAGAAATGGATATTGATAACTTATTTAATTACAAAAATGAAAAAGTGAAGTTGTAAAAAAGTAACATAATACAATTAAGCGCTCTCATGGAAATGGGGGCGCTTTTCTTTTTATCTTACTAGTGAGTTTAATTTATGATCTGTTTCCAATATTAAATGTTCTTTCAACCAAATACTCGATGAACGTTACCGAATAATAAAGGTATACTACCAAATGATAATTTGCTTAATGTAATTGGTTGTTTTTTTATATCTTCACAAAAAATAATCAATTATGAAAAAACTACTTTTTACCCTTATTATAGGCTTAGCAACATTAACTTCTTGTGAATCTGATTTAGTTAGTGCTCCACCAAGTGATAGCTCTAGTAATTCAGCTAACGATGGTATATTACCAACTAAAGTTGATATAGTATATTCAGATGGGTCAACAGAAACCATTGAATATACATATGATGATATGACACTCATAAAAGAAGAATCTACAGACGGTTATTATACGGATTATGTATATGAGGGCAGTAAATTAATTGAAGCAAATGCTTACTACACTAGTTCAACAATATTAGAATCCTATACGTATGACTCTGAAGAAAGAGTAGCTACGGTTACTGCTAACATCGTTGGTGTAGGGGTTTATGAGTACAGTATGTCTTATAATGCAGATAACTCTGTTATAACTGAAACATCAATTACATTTCCAGGAGGTACACCGTCAACAACAACAATTAGTAACGGGAATATGATAGGTAATAATGCAGGAGGAGTGGATATTACTACATACACTCATGATAGCATGAATGCGCCATTTAAAAACATAAATAATAGAAGTGTTTTATTAACTATTAATTCTGAGAATGGGTATAACTATCTTTTTAACACAAATAATATTTTAATAGAAGATACCCAAAGTACTATGTTTCCTGAAAATATTACTAATTCATATACTTATACGGATTATGATTTCCCTAGAGTAACCACAGAAAACTATGATGGAGATATCTCAACATACACATATACTTATAACAATGATTAATATAATAACGTTTTTTTACGTTATAGAATAAATAAAAATCATTTATAAACTATTAAACGTTCTCATTTACGAGGGCGTTTTTCTTTTTTAATAACTATTTTGTTTTAAAGAATATTAAACATCTTTATTCCTTATTTTTGAATTTTATAAGCATATAATTTATGATTAATTTACCTGAAATAACAACAAAAGTCATATCCGTAAAATTGCGCCCAAAAGCGGAACGAATGGTTAAGAAAAGACATCCATGGGTTTTTGAAGATAGTATTGTAAAACAAAGTGTTGTAGCTAATTCTGGTGATGTTGTTGTTGTTTATGATAATAAGAAAAATAAATTTTTAGCTTGCGGTTTATATGATCCACATTCTCCAATTAAAATTAAATTAGTACAATTCGGTAAACCAGCAAAATTAGACGCGGATTTTTTTAAGGATCGTATTGAAACTATTTTTGACATCAGAAAAGAATTATTAAGTACTGACACAAATAGTTATCGTTTTGTTTATGGTGAAGCTGATGGTCTACCAGGATTTATAGCCGATGTATATGCTGATGTTTTAGTGGTTAAATTATATTCGACAATTTGGTTTCCGTATTTGAATGATATACTGCCTCAATTATTAGAAAAAAGTAATTGTAAAACAATTGTTTTGCGATTAAGTAGAAATGTTCAGAAGAGTAAGGAGAATAAAGGACTAAAAGATGGTCAGGTACTATTTGGTGATTTAATTGATAATGTTGTTTTGTTTAAAGAACATGGAGTTAATTTCTCAGCCAATGTAATTTATGGTCATAAAACAGGTTACTTTTTAGATCATAGAGATAATAGAAGACGAGTAGGGGAATTATCAAAAGGAAAATCTGTACTTGATGTGTTTTCATATGCTGGAGGTTTCTCAGTACATGCATTAGCTAATGGTGCTACCGAAGTAACTAGTTTGGATATTAGTGCTCAGGCATTAGAAATGGCAGTACAGAATGGAAAATTAAATGAATATTCAGGTACTCATAAAATAATGGCAATTGATGCTTTTGTTGGCTTGCACGATTTAATAAAACAAGGAAAAACTTTTGATGTTGTTGTTATTGATCCACCATCATTTGCTAAAAGTGCAAAAGAAGTTGATAAGGCAATACACAGTTATTCACGTTTAGCACGATTAGGTACTTCTTTAACTGCTAAAGAGGGCTTATTAATATTAGCTTCTTGCTCGTCTAGAGTTTTAGCAGAAAACTTTTTTGATATTTGTGAAGCAGAAATCCAAAATGGTTCCCGTGAATTTAAAGTTATAGATAATACCTACCATGATAGTGATCATCCGGTAATTAATAGTTTCCCGGAGGGAGCTTATTTAAAATGTGGGTATTATAAACTAGATTAGACACTATTTTTTTTGTACAATAAATTGATTGATATTAACTCTCCTTTGGAGATAAATTTGGGGCATGAAAACAATAAAAAATATTCCTTTATATAACAGAAAAGGACAACGTATAACCAGTATTACTGAACAAGAAATTAGTTTTATTGATGAAACTAAAGTCGATGATCGTTTTTTTATTGTTGAAAACGATTTTATTGTTATTAAAAGTAAGTTTTTCCGACAAGAGCACTTAGTTAAAAATTGGACTTTCTGTATACACAAAGGAAAAGTGCACTTTAAAAGAAAAGACGAGCTAAATTATAAAAAAGTATTATTTATATTAGAATCACCACATCATAATGAGTTTGATTATGATGATGGTTTTAAAAGTTTAAAACCTTTAATTGGTAATTTTGAGATTTTTAAAACTAATTTCCCCAAATTAATGGAAGAAATCACTGCTGATAATTCATTAGCGTATGAAGTAACTTTGTATATTCCTGTTCAGTTTCAAAATTCATTGCACTACTTATTTCGTAGAAATATAAAAGAACAGACAAAGTTTGGTTTATGGTTATATGGTTGGTGGGATTTGAAGTTTCATAAAGAGTTTGAAGAATTTTTAGGTTATAGAAAATTCGATTATTATATCAACTCAAGTACTAGAACATATAGAACAATAATATCGCAAAAACTATCTAAATTAATTGCCACAGAATATCAGGTGTATAATCCAAACAGCAGTTATTGGAGAAGAAAGGAAGTGAAGTTTGGATTAAAGAAATTAATCCATTTGGACGATAGCCATTCACTTTTTAAGCAAAATGAAACTACAGATAATTCTCCATTTTAAATTAATGTTAAATGGCATTGTATTTGAGGAATTTAAATTAGTTTTATAATCTGAATAAATTCGACTATGAAAGTATTTCTTATTCTTTGTTTTTTGTTTTCTACATCGCTATATGCGCAAGTGGAATTAGATTCTAACACAAAAAAGGGAATTGCAATTCCAGCAGATAAAAAAGAAATCACTCCTCCAAAACCAAATAATATATTTAATAAACCAAAATTACCAACAGTAGATTTAAATAACCCGTTAACTGAGCCTAAACCATTTTATATGGATCAGAAATCTGATTTATTAGATCCAGGTGAAGAGTTACAGAAAAAATGGGATGAAAGTAAAATGAAAGCATCAGCTAAATATGATCAATATTTAGGTGACTTTAAAACGAAGAGTAGTTATTTAGGATTACAATGTAGAGATTTTGGGAGTGTTGATGGTGATTATGTGCGTATTATAGTTAATGATGTTGTAGTTGAAAATAGTTTACGTTTGGGAGGTTATTTTAAAGGAATCAACATTGATTTAGTGGATGGTTTAAATCGTATTGATGTAATTGCAATTAATGAGGGCACAGCTTCACCTAATACAGGTCATTTTATGGTGCTTGATCATGAGGGTAAAACAATTACTAATCAAAAATGGAATATATATGAATCAGGAAAAGCAACAATGATTATTTTAAAAGAACAATAATTCAATGTTAGAAATCAGACCAAATTGCGAACACTGTAATAAAGATTTACCAAATGAGTCTACTGAAACGTTAATATGTACTTTTGAATGCACCTTTTGTACTGATTGTTTAACTAATATATTTAATCATATTTGTCCTAACTGTGGAGGAGGTTTCGAAAAACGTCCAATCAGGCCAGCCAATCTTCTTGAGAAATACCCGCCAAGTATTGTAAGAGTTTTTAAACCTAAAAAAATGAGTTAGTTCATGTCTTCATTCTGAAGCAAATACATTTGTATTTGTCTATTTCTTTTTACTCAATTTTCCCACAGTCAATTAAAAATTAAGGAAGACCTTTCTGCAGAGGAGTTAATGGCTATTTTGCTTGGAGATACTGAAAATATTGTCGTGAGTAATTTATCTATTAAAGGTAGTCCAAACTCTTTTGGAGAATTCAAATGTAAGTTGGATTATAATGATATTATTCCTGAGGGGATTATTATGAGTAATGGTTACGTAAAAAATGCCATTGGACCTAATACAGATACTCAAAAAAGCACAAAAGTAAACTTCATGAGTGACGCTGATATAAACAGAATTTCAGGTAATAAAGGTTGTTTTGATACTGCATTATTTGAATTTGATTTAATTTCAGCTACAGATAAAATTCAATTTAACTTTTTCTTTGCTTCAGAGGAATACCCTGAATATGTGCATAAAAACGTGAATGATACATTTATCTTTTTAGTCACCAATACTATAACGAAAACATCAGAAAACATTGCAATATTAAATGGAAATAAAAATATTCCTATTTCGGTGGACTATATCAATCATATAACCAATAGTGAATATTACCTCCCCAATATTCCATGGAATAAGGAAACGATGAATACCTACAGAAACGATATTAAAAAATTAGAATTGCCGTTTACTTTTCAGTATGATGGTTTTACAAAATTACTAAATGCTACAGTAACCGTTATTCCAGAAGTAAAATATCATTTTAAATTAGGTATTAGCGATGTTGGTGACCAATTGTATGATTCAGCAATATTCTTAGAAGCAAATTCATTGCGAAGTACAGGGAAGAAGAGGTCTTTAGCTGATAAGTTAAAAGAAATAGACACTCAACTTTCAGTAGATTTTAATATTAAGTTTGAGGTAGCTTCAGATAAGATAAAAGGTGAGGAGTCATTTAAATTACTAGATGATATTATAAGACAATTACTTAAGTATAATGATTTAAATATTGAAATTATAGGCCATACTGATGATGTAGGTTCTTTTGACTATAATAAATCACTATCAATTAAAAGAGCTAAGTCTATTGCTAACTATTTAGGAATAAATAATATTGATGCTACAAGAATTATAACAAAAGGAGTAGGGGCTACTCAACCAAAAGGTAATATCAAATCAGAAAACAGAAGAGTTGAATTTGTGTTTATTACAAAATAACTTAGTGTTAAGGTTGAAAACTTCCATTATTTGGAAGTTCAAACAATTCCAATTCAAAATAAGGAACGGCTGCAATTAGATGATCAAATATATCGGCCATAATATATTCGTAGTTTTCCCAACGTTTGTCTGTGCTAAAAGCATATATTTCTATAGGGATCCCTTGACTAGTAGGAGCTAACTGCCTAGCCATAATCATCATATCTTTATTAATAGCAGAATGATTTTGTAAATATGTTTCAGCATATTTACGAAACAAACCAATATTAGTTAAGTTTCTACCGTTTAAAAGCAATGACTTATCAACATTTTGAGTTATATTATACGAATCAATTTTTTTGCTTCTGTTATCAATATACGCTGATATAATATCTATTTTAGAATAGTTTTCTAAATCCTTATCAGATAAATATTTTACACTATTTAATTTAATATTTAAAGCTCGTTTAATTCGTCTACCATCAGAATTGGTCATTCCTCTCCAGTTCTTAAAAGACTCAGAAATTAGAGCGTAAGTAGGTATTGTTGTAATTGTTTTATCAAAATTTTGAACTTTAACAGTGGATAAGTTTATTTCTATAACATCACCATCAGCTCCATATTTTTCAAATGTTATCCAGTCACCAATGCGAACCATATCATTTATGGAAACTTGTATACTAGCTACAAAACCAAGAATGGTGTCACGGAAAATTAAAATGATAATTGCAGAAGCAGCACCAATGGTAGTGATGAATTGAATAAACGAGCGATCAGTAACAATAGCTAAAACAGAAAGCAAGCCTATAAACCAAGCAAAAATCATAAATACCTGAATATAACTGTCAATTGGTTTGTCCTTTAATCGAGGTAAGGTTTTAAAAAAGTCTTTTAAAGTATTCAATAGACTTCTTGCAATCCAAAGCGAAAGTATTACTCCAAAAACCTGTAAACCTTTATGTACGATACTTTCAAAAATCGGAAAGTCTGCAAATATTATTGGAGAAAACTCAAAAGCTAACAAAAAAGGGATTATATGAGCAATATTTTGAGGTGTTTTATTAGTAATTAGTATATCGTCAAAACTCGTTTTAGATTTTGTAGCAAAACGACTAAATGCAGCTATTAATACTTTACGAGTAATAAAGTCAATAATAAATACCATTATTAATATAATAATAAGCAACACAAGCATATTAATATATGTAGCTGTAGTGGTGTCAATACCTTTAGAAACAAGGATGTCAAATAGGAAGTGTGTTATTTTTCTCATAAAAAGTAAAGCTATAACACAAAAATACTGCGATTAACACGAAAACAAAATCTTTTACCTATTATAATCTTCATAGTATATATTTAGAAGATTATATTGTTAATTAAGCGTATATTTGCGGCCTATATAACGATAAATATGTCAACATTTACACATTTAGGAGTACGAAAAGATATTGTAAAATCTTTGAAAGAATTAAATATTACTACTCCTACGGAAATTCAAGAAAAAGGAATTCCGACATTATTGAAACAAAAAACTGATTTTATTGGTTTAGCACAAACAGGAACTGGTAAAACAGCTGCTTTTGGTATTCCGGTATTACAACATATTGATACTAATAATGATCAAGTACAAGCGTTAATATTATCGCCGACTCGCGAATTAGTTCAGCAAATTAAAAAGCAACTATTTAAGTTTACTAAGTACACTGACAATAAAATATTTTTAGAAGCTGTATTTGGTGGAGAAAAAATTGATAGACAATTAAAAAACTTAGAAAGAACTACGCATGTTATTGTAGCTACTCCGGGTAGATTAATTGATTTAATCAATAGAGGCACCGTAAATTTAAAACAAGTAAAAACAGTTGTTTTAGATGAAGCTGATGAAATGTTAAGTATGGGGTTTAAAGACGAACTTGATAAGATTCTTACGCACACAGGTGCAAATAAAAACACATGGTTATTTTCTGCTACAATGCCAGAAGGAATCAAACGTATTATAAAAACCTATATGTCTGATGACGCTGCAAGAGTAGTAGTAAATGAGAATTCTTTGGTAAACGCCAATATTTCTCATCAGTATATTAAAACAACAATAAAGGAAAAAACTTCAGATATCATTGCATATTTAGGGACAAAAGAAGCGGGTAGAGGAATCATATTTTGTAAAACGAAGTTAGGTACTCAAGCATTAGCTAAAGAGTTAACAGAAGAAGGATTTTCAGTAGGTGCTTTAGAAGGGGACATGCAACAAAAAGAACGTGATAAAGTAATGCGTACTTTTAAGAAGGAAGTTATTCAGGTGTTAATTTCTACTGATGTTTCTGCAAGAGGGATTGATGTAAATAACTTAGCTTTTGTATTACATCATCAATTACCACAGCAGTTAGAATATTACACTCATAGAAGTGGTAGAACTGCAAGAGCTGGTAAAAAAGGGGTTTCAGTAGCTTTTATTTTACCAGTAGAATTGGAGCGCGTGTTCGAAATTCAAAAAGAATTGGGTATTAAATTTAAAGAAGCAACATTAGCTTAAAAAAGGATACTTTTTTAAACATTAAAACAGTAAGATTATGGGATTGACAAATAACGACATTTTTAAAAAGTTAAGAGTAGCACACAAATTACGTGATACTGATATTGTAGAAATTTGTGCTTTAGTAGATTTTAAAGTATCTAAAAGTGAATTAGGAGCTTTCTTTAGAAATGAAGAACATGATAAGTACATGGAATGTGGTGATCAGATTTTGCGTAACTTTTTAAACGGTTTAGTTATTCATTTAAGAGGGCCAATGCCTAAAAAAGGGGAGAAGCCTGCTGCTAAATAGTACTTTACTATTAATTTTAAATAAAAAGAGACTAACTTCTATATTACATAGAGTTAGTCTCTTTTGTTTTGTGCATAGAAATATAATTTATCTAACTCTAGTGATAGCACCATTATATAGTTGGTTTTCATAATTGTAAAATATTTCAGGGTAGAATTTAATTTTTAATTGCTTTTTAGCAATTCTGCTCATACGTACTTGTAACTTTTGAATCGTTTTCATAGTTCAATGATTTATTGATTAATTATTTATCTGTAACGTCTTTTCGAGTTCCAAATATTTGCTTTTGTAGTACTTAATTTGTGTGTAATTTGATTATTCGTTGTAGTTGCTATAATGATTGATTTTATTTGATTGATGATTAATTAGTTTATCTGTAACGTCTTTTCGAGTTCCAAATGTTTGCTTTTGTAGTACTTAATTTGTGTGTAATTTGATTATTTACTGTAGTTGCCATAATGATTGATTTAAATTGATTGATGATTAATTAGTTTATCTGTAACGTCTTTTTGAGTTCCAAATGTTTGCTTTCGTAGTACTTAATTTGTGTGTAATTTGATTATTTATTGTAGTTGCCATAATGATTGATTTAAATTGTTATATACCTAATAGACTCACAAAAAACAATTTTGTTACAGTACTATGTAAAACAAAGTACTATTTTAACATTTTTTAACATGTTCTAGCTTAACTGGCTTGTAATCAGTATGATTGTTTTTTATTAGTTAACTATATCTTAGTGTGTAATTGAGAATTAAGGCAGTAATAAATTTTGGACTCGTTTTTGTAATACTATTGAAGTGTACATCATCAACACAATAATTAGGAACTTAATTAAGTTATAATAAAATGAAAACTTACATAAATATAATAACAACATTACTATCAGTGTTAACTTACGGACAACTAAATACAGGTTTTGATGTAGGTGAGGTAAAATTTACTATTGCCATGTGTAATAGTTATAACTTCATAGAACAATACGGAAATAATAGTGGTATTGTACCTTCAGAATTTAAACTAATTTATACCTCTGATATTTTAAGTATGGATAATAAGTTTGAAGTATATGAAAACGGAGTGGTAGGAGTAATAAATTATCGAGGATCAACAGCGAATGTATTTAGTTGGGTTGAAAATTGTTACTCAGCAATGATTCCAGCAAAAGGAATTATTAAAGTGAATGATTCATCTTATAAATATGCTTTTTCAGAAGATAAAAACTCAGCTGTTCATGCTGGTTATGCTTTAACTATCGTAATTCTATCAGATAAAATCGTAGAACAAATAAAAAACTTAAATAAAAAAGGAATTTATGATATCATCATAACAGGTCATAGTCAAGGAGGTGCATTGGCAACAATGACAAGAGGGTACTTAGAAAATATAGAAAAAGGGATATTATCAGTTAAGAATAATTACAAAACATATTCATATGCGCAACCAATGTGTGGAAATTTAGAGTTTTCAGAAGAATACAATAAAAAGTTTAGTAAAATGAAAACAAGTTATTTTATTACAAACCCTAAAGATCCTGTTCCGTATTTACCTTTTAATTATGAAGAAGGGAAATTAGTGACTAAAAAGAAAGTAGCAGGATGGCTATTTGGAGAATCGGAATTTAGTTTACGACAATTAGGAAAAGATGCATTTATCAGGTCTTTTGAAAGTTTACTAACTAAATATGTAAAAGGAAGTAACACTTTAATTAATAAATTAGTCTCTTTTAAATTAGGGAAAGTAGAAATGCCAGAATATGTTGCTGATATTAATTATTATCCAACGGGAGCCAAAAAGGAATTAGCATCATTTAAGTACCCAAGAGTAGAGGTAGACTCCACAGGTTTAACCGAAAAAGAATTAAGTGATTTAGTTCAAGAAGAAAATGGAAAATGGTATAAAAAAGAAACTAAATTCTTTCAACACAAACCCTATAATTATTATGTGTATGTATTAAAAGAATGGGATAGGAAAACTTATAAAAAATTAGATAAAACGTTTTTATATACTGACTTGTAAAAGTATTTACTGTTCTTTTTCAATAACACTCAATGCCAAACGAATTTTAAAATAATCTAATTGTTCATTAAAATGTTCAAAATAGGGTTTTAGTGCTGGAGGGGAATTTAATGTCTTTTTAGCTTTTTTTACTTCATCTACTTCACTTTTACTAACTAACTCATAAATATTAATATCTTTTCCTTCAGTATAGAGTTTTGCAATATGTGAGAAAATGGTTGTTGGTGATAATTTCCTTTTTGCTGCTATTTCATCAATACTTAATCCTTCTTGGTATAATTCATAAGTAACTTTATGTGTATCGCCTTTCTTTTTGGTAATTTTTTTCTCTTTAGTAAAAGCAATTACTTCATTTATAAATACAGTTCCGTATACCTCTAATTTACGTTGTCCAACACCACTGATCTCTAAAAACTCTTCATCAGACATTGGTCGCTCTCGTTCAATATCTTTCAAAGTAGCATCGTTAAATACTAAGTAAGCAGGTATGTCTTCTTCCAGTGCAATTGTATGACGCAATTTACGTAAGCGCTCAAATAATGTGTTAGAAGTAGGTTTTTTAGCTGTAACTTTCTTTTTAGTTGTCTTTTCAGTAACAATAGTTGGTTTTGTTAAATTTACCAATTCATGTTCAAATAACACTTTTTTAGAAAATTCAGTGAGTTGTAATGCATTATTTTTATGAAAAGCTATCTCACAATACCCTTGGTTAATTAGCTGAATTATATATTGTTGCCAGTCCTTCCAGGAAATATCATTCCCAATTCCATGTGTTTTAAGAGTATCGTATTTTTTATCAACAATCGTTGCATTTCTTGCACCACGTAACACATTAATAACAACACCAGTAGCTTCCGATTCTTTTAACCTTGTTATTGTTGAAAGTGCTTTCTGAGCTATAATAGTACCATTAAAAAACTCAGGAGGGTTTTTACATACATCACAATTACCACAGTTTTCAGAAAGTAGTTCACCAAAATAACTTAATAAAATTTTTCTTCTACATGTAGTTGCCTCAGAAAATTGCTTCATTCTATCAAGTTTAGCAACCTGAATTTCAAAATTACTAGCTCCTTCAGCGAATTTTCGCAATTGAATTACATCAGCATAACTATGAAATAGTAAGGCATTAGCTTGCAATCCATCTCTACCTGAACGACCAATTTCCTGATAATAGCCTTCTATGTTTTTAGGCATGTTATAATGAATTACCCAACGAACATTGGATTTGTCAATTCCCATACCAAAAGCAACAGTAGCACAAACTACTTGGACTTTATCAAAAATGAAATCTTCTTGTGATTTGTTTCGCTTTTCAAAAGTTAGTCCAGCGTGATACGTAGCAGCTTTAATTCCGTTTAACAATAATTTTTCGGATAATTGCTCCGTAGATTTTCTACTTAAACAATAGACAATACCAGCTTCATTAGGTTTACTTCGTATAAATTTTATAATTTGAGAAACTCTATCATTTGCAGGTCTCACCTCTAGTTCTATGTTTTTTCTATCAAAAGAAGAAATAGATTGTTGCGCTTGTGGTATACGTAATTGATTGATAATATCCTCACGTGTGGCTTTGTCAGCAGTTGCTGTTAAAGCTATAATTGGCGTATTTGGTAGTTTAGCTTTTAAAAAACCTAATTGCTGGTATGATGGTCTGAAATCATGACCCCATGATGAAATACAATGGGCTTCATCAATGGCGATACAACTAATATATTGCTCGTTAACAACATGTCCCAATAGCGATAAGCTTTCTGGAGCTACATATAATAATTTGATTTTAGAATTATGTATGTCTTCAAAAATCTGTTGGTGTTCATTACTATCCTGGCTACTATTAAAATAATTAGCAGGGATACCATTAGCGTTTAAACCATCTACTTGGTCCTTCATTAGCGCAATTAAAGGAGAAACAACAAGTGTGACACCTTTAAATAAAATTGCTGGAAGCTGAAAACAAATAGATTTTCCACCACCAGTAGGCATAATAACTAAGTTATCATTTTTTGAAAGTACCGATTCAATTATCTCCTGTTGTTCAGAACGAAAACTATCGTATCCAAAATATTTTTTTAATGTAGGAAGTAATTGATCTTGATATTCTGATACTTGCATTGTAATGGTATTAGTTTATGGCAAAAATACTCGTTTTAAAAGTCTTGATGCTGTTATATTTCGAAATCTTCTTCTAATTCAATTACTTCCCCAGCCTGCATATTGTTTAATTGAATTTTACCAATTCTTGCGCGTATCAATCGTAAAGTAGGGAAGGAGACAGCAGCAGTCATTTTACGTACTTGTCGGAATTTCCCCTCGCGTAATGTGATGGCTACCCAACTCGTTGGTCCATGGCGTTCGTCACGTATTTTTTTAGCACGTAAGGGTAGTGAATCTGCACCTTTTGTAATTGCTGATACTTTACAAGGTTTTGTAGTATAATCAGCGCCATCAACTGTAATAATTACTCCTTTTTTTAAAGTTTCAATAGCTTCGGATGTAATAATACCATCTACTTGAACATGATATTCTTTTTCAACTTTACTACTTAATATAAAATAGCTTTTTTTACCATCGGTAGTTAGTAATAATAAGCCTTCAGAATCTCTGTCAAGTCTTCCGATTGCCATTGTTCCTTCTGGAAAATCCGTTAATTCACCCAAGAATCTATGGTTCTTTTTTTTCTTCTGTTCATTAGTGATGAATTGACTTATAAAACCATAGGGTTTACAAATGGCGTAATGTTTATGTTTTATGTTATTACTTGTTTCCATTCAAAATATGATACACTAATTCTTTGGTTGGTGGTTTGTTTCCTGCTTGTTGTTTTATAATTTCAAATAAGAATTTAAAATCGCATCCAGTTGTATAGTTACTACAACCATAAGCAGTTTTACCTTTTATTATAGTACCTGTTTTACATTTAGGACAGGTTAAAACATCAGGTGTAGTTGGTTTCTTTTTTTCTTCTAATACATATTCAAAAAGCTCATTAAAGCCAATGATACCTTCAGTAGTTCCATGTTCAGATTTGAACCCTTTTAAATTTACTGTAGTTCCTTTAGCAAGTAATCTAATTAATTGTTTTTCTGATATTTTCTTATCTAGGAAAGTAAAAGGAGCTTTAAAAGTACATCCGTTTTTGTAGGCACTGCATCCGTAAGCAGTAGATCCTTTTAAGATTTTTCCTTGCTTACATTTTGGACAATCAGTATTAGAAATTTCTGCTGTGTTTTTTTTAGTAGTTTTCTTTTTAGTTACTTTAGAGTAAGCTGTTGTAGCAGATGATATGTTTGCTCTGGTGTTTTCAGATCGGACTTCATATACCAACTGATCTACCATTTTTTTCATGTTATTGATAAACGCTCCCGCATTGTAGTTCCCTTTTTCAATTTCTTTCAATTGTTTTTCCCACAAACCAGTCATCTCTGCCGATTTTAATAAAGTGTTCTGAATTGTATCAATTAATTTTATACCTGTAGAAGTAGGAAGTACTTGTTTTTTATTTCGCTCAATATATTTACGTCGGAATAAAGTCTCTATAATATTCGCACGAGTAGATGGTCGCCCAATACCGTTTTCTTTCATTAATTCACGAACCTCATCATCATCAACTTGTTTTCCAGCAGTTTCCATAGCTCTTAATAAAGTAGCTTCTGTAAACTGTTTTGGTGGTTTGGTTTCTTTTTCAAGGAAAGAAGGGGAGTGTGGCCCTTTTTCTCCTTGAGCAAAACTAGGTAAAATTCCAGTTTCCTTTTTTGAAGAAGAGTCTGTACGCTCAAAAACTACGCGCCATCCTTTTTCTAGTATTTCTTTTCCAGTAGTTTTAAAACTGACTGTATCAGCTTTTCCGATAACATTGGTATTTGCTACTTTACAATCATTATAAAACACTGCAATAAATCGTTTTGTAATAATATCATATACCTGTTGCTGGTTGTATTGCAAGTTGTTTTGAACACCTGTGGGGATGATAGCGTGGTGATCGGTTACTTTTTTATCATTAAATACTTTAGACGATTTCTTTATTTTCTTACCTAGTAATGGTAGTGTTAAGTTATTGTAATTAGTCAAATTACCTAATATATCTTCTATTTTAGGATATACATCATTTGGTAAAAATGTAGTATCTACCCTTGGGTAGGTAACTACCTTTTGTTCATATAATTTCTGAACTATTTTTAAGGTTTCATCTGCTGAAAATCCGAATTTCGTATTACAATACACTTGTAAACCAGTTAAATCAAATAATTTAGGAGCATATTCTTTTCCTTCTTTTTTAGTGATGGAAACTATTTCAAAATCACTTTCTTGTACTTTATTAGCAAATAATTCTCCTGCGGACTTTTCTAAAAAACGTCCTTCTTCACAATTAAATAAAGTATCTCTATATAATGTTTGTAACTCCCAATAGGCTTGAGGCTTGAAGTTTTCTATTTCTTTAAACCGTTCAACAACCATTGCTAAAGTTGGAGTTTGCACTCTTCCTACAGATAATACCTGTTTATAACCACCATGTTTTACTGTGTATAATCTGGTTGCATTCATACCCAACAACCAATCTCCAATAGCTCTAGAGAATCCAGCGTAATATAAATTATCATAATCTTCTGAAGGTTTTAAGTTTTTAAACCCTTCTTTAATAGCTTCTGTTGTTAGGGAAGATATCCATAAGCGTTGTATTGGCCCGGTATATCCAGCTTGATCAATAACCCAGCGTTGTATCAATTCTCCTTCTTGCCCAGCATCGCCACAATTTATAATTACTGATGCTTTATCAAATAAACTCTTTACAATATTAAACTGCTTTTGAATTCCATCATTAGCAACTACCTTGGTTTTAAACTTGGTAGGTAGCATAGGTAGGTTGTTTAAATCCCAACTTTTCCAATACGGTTTGTAATCATTAGGTTCAAATAAGGTGCACAGGTGCCCGAATGTATAGGTTACCAAATATCCATTGCCTTCAAAATATCCGTTGTGCTTCGTATTTGCTCCTAATACAGTAGCAATTTCACGAGCAACACTTGGTTTTTCAGCAATACAGACTTTCACTTGATTGGTTTGAGTTTAAGATTACGCAAAATACAGAAATTTACTATATTTATGAAAGTATATTCTTCAGATTCGTCTATAGTGTTATCAATACTTATAATTTTATGAAACAACTATTAAATTGTATTAAGAATTGTACTGAATGTTCAGCATTTTTGGAACATGGTCCAAGACCAATTGTCGCAGCTAGTACTACAAGTAAAATAGTAATTATTGGTCAAGCACCTGGGAGTATTGTGCATAAAACAGGTATTCCTTGGGATGATAAAAGTGGTGAGAATTTACAAAAGTGGATGGGGATTAATTCTGAAGATTTTTATGACGAAAGCAAAGTAGCTATTATTCCTATGGGGTTTTGTTATCCAGGGAAAGGAAAAACGGGTGATTTACCACCGCGTAAAGAATGTGCTCCACTTTGGCATCAGAAATTATTAGATAAAATCGATGATGATGCGCTTGTTTTGCTATTAGGTAAGTATGCACAAGATTACTATCTAAAAAAAACTGCTAGAAATACTCTGACCGAAACGGTATTTAATTTTGGAGATTATTTACCAAAATACTTTGTATTACCACATCCATCACCAAGAAATAATATATGGCAAGCTAAAAACAAATGGTTTGTGACTGATGTATTACCAACCTTAAAAAACAGTATTGCTACTGTTTTGAAATAAAAAGTAAAAGTTCTTTTGTAAGGAATTAAGCTCCGTTTCAACTAATGCCCTATGAATTTTACTCTTTACTTTTTTACAGGCTTATTAGTAGCTATTATAGGAGCACTGCCATTAGGAACAGTTAACGTAGCTGTGATTAATACAACTATAAAGGAAAATATATCAAGTGCATTAAAAATTGTATTTCCCGCAGCAATTGGAGAATTGTTCTTAATCCTTTTTGCAGTATGTTATTTCAAAACAATACAGAATTTCATTTCAGTGAATAGTTGGTTGGAATACCTAATAGTAATGATATTACTAATGTTAGGATGTATTTTAATATTCGGAAAGAAAAACTGTATAAAAGACGAGCATGGGGAGTGTATTGTTACTAAAAAGAGTTTTCAGTTTCCAAAAGAAGCAATAGGCTTTTTATTAGGATTATTTAATCCAACGGTATTGATTTATTGGTTGTTAGCAATTTCATTTTTAAGCACTAAAATGATTCCTTTACATCTAGAGACTGCAATATCATTATTGTTTTTATTCTTCTTAGGAGCGTTTATAGGTAAATCATTAACATTATATGGATATGGAAAATGTAGTGATTTACTGAAAATGAAAATTAAAGGAATTTCTGCAACAATTAATAAGATAATAGGAAGTCTGTTACTTATAGTAGGAATAATTCAATTGTTAAAATTAATATACTAAATCACTCATTTATAAACATAATTACGTTATTATGAATAAGAATATTTTATTAGGTCTTAGAATAGTAGTTGCTATTATATTAATTCAAACATTACGCTTTAAATTTTCTGCTCATCCAGACAGTGTTTATATATTCTCCAAAGTTGGATTAGAACCAGTTGGTAGAATTGGGATTGGAGTATTAGAGCTTATAGCTGGAATTCTGCTTTTAGTACCCAAAACAGTTTGGGTTGGAGCTGGATTAACAATGGGAATTATAGGAGGAGCCATCATGATGCATTTAACGCAATTAGGTGTAGAAATAAATGGAGATTCTGGAGTATTGTTTTATACAGCTATATTAGTGTTTTTGGTTAGTGGAATTATTTTATGGAATTATAAAAAAGACATTCCAGTAATAGGAGAAAAATTTTCTTAATGAAAGAGATCGGTTTTTACATACTACTTTTTGTAGCAATGATTACCTATAGTCAGGAAACTAGTTATAATATTCAAGAAGGTTATATTGCTGGTGGTTATGATGTAGTTACTTATTTTGACGTCAATCCTGCAATAGGGGATGAGAGTTATGTTTATACATTTAATGATTTAGCTTTTAAACTCTCTTCTGAAAGAACTTTAAATTTATTTAAGAACTCCTCAAATAAGTTTATCCCTGAATATGGTGGATGGTGTACTTATGCTATAGCTTTGAAAAATGAAAAGTTGTTATTGATCCTAAAACGTATGAAATAAGGGAAGGTAAATTGTATCTATTTTATAAAACAAAACTGATTTAATACACATAAGAAATGGTTAGCTAAAAATCCAAAAACCTTAATAATGATAGCAAATATAAATTGGTCTAATATTTCAATGGAATCAGAATATTAGAGTTTAAAATTGATTAAGTTGATTTATATTGTTTCAATAAAAATTAATTTGTTTAACAGATTTTAACAAAATTAAATAGGAAAGTCCTATATTTGCAGTATATTGAAGTGATAAAGCACTCGTAATAAAGTGTTTTCAATTCATAATTATATAATACAAAAAACAAAATTAAGAGTAAATAATGGCAAAATCACAACAGACATTTAACAAGATTGAAAAAGAAAAAAAGCGTTTAAAGAAACGTGAAATGAAAGAAAAGAAGAAAGCTGAACGTAAAGCAAATGCCGTAAAGCCTACGAGTCTTGAAGATATGTTAGTTTATGTTGATGAATTTGGACAGTTAACAGATACTCCACCAGATCCAACTAAAAAGAAAGAAGAGATTGATTTAGAAAGTATTGATATCTATATTCCTAAAAAAGTTGCTGGAGAAGATGACGATGCTGGTTTTGGAAATGAAGGAAAGGTATCTTTCTTTGATGATTCAAAAGGTTTCGGATTTATTATTGATTCTAAAAACTCAGAAAAATATTTCGTTCACGTAAGTGGATTAATTGATGAAATTAAAGAAAACGACAAAGTTTCTTACGAACTTGAAAAAGGGATGAAAGGAATGAACGCCGTTAGAGTAAAGAAAATATAAGTTCTATACCAACAGAACGAATTCAAAATCCTATTTTTTATTAAATAGGATTTTTTTATAGTATAAATAATACAAAGTAATTACAATATTTTATGTCTACAACATTTTCTGATTTAGGAATTTCTTCAGCTATAATAAAGAGTTTAACCGATTTAAATATTTCTGAGCCAACAGAGATTCAGGAAAAAACAATACCGGTTTTATTAAATCAAAAAGATGATTTTGTTGGACTGGCAAAAACGGGGACAGGTAAAACAGCAGCGTTTGGACTGCCTTTATTGCAATTGATTGATGTAACTAAAACGAATATTCAAGCGGTTATTTTAGTGCCTACTAGAGAATTAGGGCAACAAATAGCAACTAACTTAGAAGAATACAAAACAAATCTTTCAGAAGTGTCCATTGCTTCAATTTGTGGAGGAACACCTATAAAACCGCAAATAGAACGATTAAAGGAGACAACACATATAGTTGTTGCAACTCCTGGACGTTTAATTGATTTAATTCAACGTGGAGAAATTAAAATTGGTGCTGCAGATTATTTAGTTTTAGATGAAGCTGATGAAATGGTAACTTCTTTAAAAGACGGGTTAGACAAAATAGTTGAAGCGTTACCGAAAAAACGAAGAACTTTATTGTTTTCTGCTACTCTACCAGGAACTATAAAACAGTTGATTCAAAACTACATGTCAAAACACGTTACGCAAGTAAGTGCTGATATGAAAACGGTTGGTAACAAAGGAATTGATCATAATTTTGTAGTTGTTGAACCTATAGAGAAATTAGAAGTATTAATGCACTTTTTAGCTTCAAAAGAAGGACAAAGAGGTATTATCTTCTGTAAAACAAAAGCAGCTGTAAATAAGCTGGCTAAAAACTTAGCAATTAATCGTTTTTCATCTGGAGCATTACACGGTAGTTTATCACAAGGGATTCGTGATAGAATAATGGAGCAGTTTAGAGAAGGCCATATCAATACATTGGTTGCAACTGATTTAGCAGCAAGAGGTATTGATGTTAAAGAAGTGTCGTATGTTGTAAACTATCATTTACCTGATACTTTTGAAACATATGTACACCGTAGTGGTAGAACAGCAAGAGCAGGGGCTAAGGGATTATCATTGTCTGTTATTCAAGAAGATGAATTAGATCATATTCCAGATTTTGAAGATGCTTTAGGGCTTCACTTTAATGAACTTAAAAAACCTGATGCATTAAGTATTGAAGAAAACAATACGGTATTATGGGCTAAGAAAATATTTAAAACAAAACCTAATAGAGAGGTTTCTCCAGTATTAAAAGATAAAATCAAAACTGTTTTTCATCATTTAACTAAAGATGAATTGGTAGAGAAATTATTGGCTAATTACATTATGTCACAACAGAAATCTATTGCTGATACGAATAACAATAAACCTAAGAAAAAGAAGAGAAGGGATTAGTATACTGTAAGTGTTCAGTGCTTTTATGAACTATATGAAAGCATTGAATAGTCTACCTAATAGCATTTTCAAGCAAGTATTATTATAGTGTTCTACTTAGATTTTCTATATTTTACAACTATCAAGTATAGCTCCCAACTAATTGTACTTTAAATAATTGCAGGGTTTATATGAATAGATGGTTTAATTAACATTCCTTGAGAACACATGTTTGTTTTTTGCTTTGATATTTCATAGAATCATATTTTTCCGAATAATACAAAACAATCAATCTCCCATTAGAATATTTTTATTTTACTTCTCAGGTGATTGTAATTATACATAGTATAGTTTCTTTTTTTTGTTAAAGTTTTTGAACAGAATATATATTTATAACAAAAATAATGAGTAACTTTAATCTATGTTTTTCTAGCTTATGTTTTAAAACTATATCTATGTAGTTTTACTAGTAAATACATCTTCCCTTTTTTGACTACTTAAATTTTAGCATAAATTAACTAATCTATATAGTCATGAAAACAATTAATGAACTTGAGTCAACAATAATAGAAGCTTTTCAAGGTAAATTACGAGGTAAAATCGTAATGCCTGAAGATGCTAATTATAAAGATACCTGTAAAGTATATAACGGAATGATTAACAAACATCCTGGGATGTTTGTGATGTGTGTAGATGTTGCCGATGTTATTGCAGCGGTGAATTTCGGGAGAGAAAACGAATTATTGGTAGCTGTAAGAGGTGGAGGGCATAATGGTGGTGGTTTAGGTCTCTGTGATAAGGGCTTGGTAATTGATTTATCAGGTATTAAATTCATCAGAGTAGATACTTCAAATAATACTGTGAGAGTAGGTGGTGGAAACCTTTGGGGAGAAGTAGACCATGCTACACATCCATTTGGATTAGCTGTGCCAGCAGGAATAATTTCTACAACAGGTGTTGGTGGATTGACCCTTGGTGGAGGAGTTGGTCATCTTTCCAGAAAATACGGACTTACAATAGATAATCTATTAGAAGCTGATATGGTTTTGGCTGATGGTAGTTTTGTGACAGTAAATGCAAATCAACATAAAGATTTATTCTGGGCTATTCGTGGTGGTGGAGGGAATTTTGGTATTGTTACTTCATTTAATTTTCAAGCGCACCCCGTGAGTACTGTTATTGGTGGTCCTACACTATGGCCGATAGAAAAGACGGAAGAAATGATGGAATGGTATCATGACTTCATCAATAATGCTCCCGATGACCTTAATGGATTTATAGCAACAATGATTATTCCTGGAGCACCATTTCCTGAGCATCTACACAATAAACAATTTTGTGGAATTGTATGGTGTTATACTGGTGATTCAAATGATTTTGATGAACTGTTTGAACCTGTACGTACTAAAAAACCGTTATTCGAACACGTTGGAGAAATGCCATATCCAGCTATACAAACACTCTTTGATGGATTGATGCCACCAGGAATGCAATGGTATTGGAGGGCAGACTTTTTTAATGAATTAGGAGAAGAAGTTAGAGCACAACATTTAAAATTCGGATCAAATATTCCAACACCTTTATCGCAGATGCATTTATACCCCATAAGTGGTGAGGCTAGTAGTGTAGGAAATGAAGATACCCCTTGGGCGTATCGAGATGCAAAATATGCTGGAGTAATTGTAGGGGTTGATCCAAACCCTGAAAACGCAACTAAAATCACAGATTGGTGTAAATCATATTGGGAAGCATTACATCCATATTCATCAGGTGGTGCATACTCCAATTTTATGATGGACGAAGGTCAGGATAGAGTTAAGGCTAGTTATAAGCACAATTACAATCGTTTGGTAGACATCAAACAGAAGTATGATCCGAATAATTTATTTAAAGTAAATCAGAATATTAAACCTGTTAAGGAACTCGTGTAAAAAATTTAAATGATACCCCATTACAGTAAAGTGTGTTGTAATGGGGAATTTAGATTTTGGTTGTATTTGATTTTATAGAAGATACTTAAGAACTACATGAAAGCATAGAGCACCCAACTTTATGTCGTGCCCACTCAGGTCTCTTTACAAACCATTTGCTATATTCAGGCTGTTCATCATAAGGGTTTTTAAGTAGTGTGTATAATTCGTCAATTAAAGAATAATCTTTTTTATCAGCTGCATCAATAGCTAATTGCGACATGTAATTACGCAATACATATTTTGGATTTACACTATCCATAGCTATTTTACGCTCTTCGTCAGAAATGGTTTCTTCTTGTAATCTCGCTGTGTAGCTTTTAAACCAATTTTTCCAACGGTTTAAGATAGTATCAGTAATTTCTTCAGTATTATAAAAAGAGTCTATTACAGGAGCTAAAAATGATTCATCATCAGTTATCTTATCATCTTTATTGATGTTTGATAAGTTTCTATAAAAAATAGTCATATCCGTTTCCGATAAATGCAAATTAGCTTCTAATTCTTTTATCAACTCTCTATCAGCTGTATTTTCTGTAACTAAACCAAGTTTTGATTTTATCATTTGTAAATACTCTTGATGAAAGTCTTGATTGTACCCGTTCAGTATTTCTTCTAAAGCTGTCGCATCTTCTATTAATGGATATAATGCGTTTGCCAACTGTAGCAAGTTCCATAAACCAATATTTGGTTGATTTCCAAAACGATAGCGCTTATTCTGTTTGTCTGTGGTATTAGGGGTCCAATCAAAATCATATCCTTCAAGCCAACCGTAAGGACCGTAATCAATAGTTAAACCAAGGATTGACATGTTATCGGTATTCATTACACCATGAACAAAACCAACACGTTGCCAGTGTACAATCATTTCTAAAGTACGATTAGTTACTTCTCTAAAAAACTGTAAATACCCTTCTTTATCACGTGTTTTTATTTCTGGGTAATGTTGTGCAATAGTATAATCTACAAGCATTTTTAATGTGTTGTAATCTTTTCTAGAAGCATGAATTTCATAACTACCAAAACGTAGGAAAGTAGGGGAAACCCTACAAACAATGGCTCCTTTTTCATACTCAGGATGTCCGTCATACAATACATCCCTTAAAACTTCATCTCCTGATAAAGCCAATGATAATGCACGAGTTGTAGGTACTCCTAAATGAAACATAGCTTCACTACATAAATATTCACGTACGGAAGAACGCAAAACAGCTAAACCATCAGCAGTTCTTGAATATGGTGTTTCTCCAGCTCCTTTAAGTTGTATTGCCCAGGTTTTATTTTTATGTTCAATCTCAGTTAAATTAATAGCCCTTCCATCACCTAATTGTCCAGCCCAATTTCCAAACTGATGTCCTCCATAGCACATTGCATATGGGGTCGTATTTTCTAATATAGTATTCCCAGTAAACACCTGTGTAAACACTTCTGATTTGTTATCTTCTTCAGTAATCCCTAATTCCAAAGCAACTTCATTTGCTGTATGAATTAGTTGAGGTTTCTTTGTTTTTTTTGGGGTAACAAATGAGTAACAGGCGCTAAAAACTTGTCTTCTGGAGTTTTCTAATACAGGATCAGAAGGAAGTGATTTTGTAAATATGTTTTTAATATTTAATTTCATGTAACTATTTTTATTATAGTTTATTGTATTGTTCTACTTAATGTTATTGATTAACTAATTATTTTTATGCTTTATTGATAAAAACCTTACGTAATCGAGTTAGTTTGGGTTCAATAACAATAGTACAATACCTATTCCCTTTATTGTTTTTATAATAATCTTGATGTTCTAAATCTGCCTCATGAAATGCTTTATATGGAGCTACTTCTGTAACAATAGGATCAGGGTAATATTCAGATACCTGACTTATAATTTCATTACTATTTTCTTTCTGCTTGTCATTATGATATAAAATAATTGAACGGTATTCTGTACCACAATCTGCTCCTTGACGATTCAATGTTGTAGGATCGTGCGTAGTCATGAATATGCTAATGATGTTCTTATACGAAATGATATTCGGGTCAAACTTTACTTGTATCACTTCTGCATGACCAGTTAAGCCTGAACAAACCTCTCGGTAGGTTGGTGTTCCCGGAACAGTACCACCGCTAAAACCTGATTTAATATCAAGAATTCCATTTATTTCTTGAAAAATAGCTTCTGTACACCAAAAGCATCCGCCTCCAAAGGTTGCTATTTCGTATGTTGACTCATTCATCATTATGTTCTTTCTACTTTAATACTTTCTGAATTAACACAATAACGTAAACCACTTGGCTGTGGTCCGTCAGGGAATACATGCCCTAAATGTGCATCACAAGTGTTGCAAGTAACCTCAACGCGAACCATACCATAGGTTTCATCTTTGGTGTAATGAATTGCGTTTTCTTTTATGGGAGCTGTAAAACTAGGCCAACCAGATCCAGATTCAAACTTAATACTTGAATCAAATAGTACCGTATTACAGCAGATACAGGCGTATTTACCTAATTCATGACTGCTACATAAAGCACCACTATTTGGAGCTTCAGTTCCTTTATTTCTGGTAATTCTGAATTGTTCTGGTGTTAGTATTTCTCTCCATTCAGCAGGAGTTTTTTCTATTCTTTTATCTGGAGTTGGATTTCCTTTTACAGCAAAATGTATTACATCTTTCCAAGTGATCATAAATTATGTCTTTATAGTTCAAAAATACGATAATTATTACCGTTCTGTAGTCGTAATGATAGGGTAGTAATTACATGTGTGTAATTTGGCTACCACCAAACGATAAAAACCTTCTGTAATCTATTGTTTTGATCCTTTATCCAGCATAGTGGAGATCTTTCTTGAGTAATTGATTCCTTAATAACTTTATGACCTTTATTATATTCCAACCAAGTAACATCGTTATGTACTTTTGTTAGCCAGTCTAGTTTTGGAGGGATATAGAATTGATGGTTGCTTAATAGTTTTATATCAGTATAATGTAGGTAATACCCTTGAATACAATTGTTATTTACTAAACGTAGTGGAAAACCAATCATATTATAAGGTACAAACAACTGTGCTTTGAAATATACTTGTTGTTGTATGGTATTTACATTAAGTTTTAACTCAGTTAATAATTGTTCCGTTTCTGGCTTGTATAGTAATGGGAGTTGTTTGGTCTTTAATTTTGTAATCTTTTCAATGAGGCTATCCTTTCTGTTTGGGCCAATCCAATGCTCTAATTCGGAGTTTCCTACAGATTCATCATATACATAAAACTTGTATATAATTTCTAAGTGAATAGGAGTGTGGTTGTGGGTTAATAAGCAGTCTATCTCACCAATAGTGACCTTATCCTGTTTTACTTGTATATTTTTAGCAAGTATTTCAATGTCAGTATTGTTTTTAAGCTCACTGTATACAAATCGTTCGACTAAATGACCTAAACGTAATTTCGGTAGGGTATTTAATTCATCAAATGTATTAGATTTTTCCTCTTGAAAACATATCTGTGATAAACCAACTATTTTGCCATCCCATAACTGAGGTGTGGCATGATAACCTTTGTATTGTTGTTGTATGTTGCTGATTTTTTTGATAGTGTTGTCGAATTATTTTATAAATATAAGTAAAGCAAAATATCTTGAAATATTAATTTAACGAATTTAACACCTGTTTTATAGGTAAATTACTGACATATAGTTGGTTAATTGTTTATATTGAATTAATTACCAATAAACTGAATTTTATTTAATTGAAAATCTCATTTATAATAGTGTTTTGAATAATATTTTTTCCCTTGTAGGTGAAAATAGTTTATATTTAAAACTTTATTAATTATAGCACAATATTATTATATGAAATCATTTAATATAGAAGCCATAAATACTATTCTTAACGGAGAGATAGTTGGAAATACCACTCAAGAAATTTCAGGAATAGAAGAAATTAGAAGAGCTAATGAAAGTCAAATTACATTTATAGGTAATAGTAAATATGCCCGTTTATGGAGTGATTCTAAAGCAAAAATTGCTATTGTAAATGATACTGTAACTATTGAACCAGGAGAAGGAAGAGCTTTTATAAAGGTAAAAAATGCCGATTTAGTAATGGCTCAATTATTAGATGAATTTAGTCCTAAAGCTCCAGAGTTTGATACAGAAATCCACCCAACTGCAGTAATTCATGAATCTGCTAAATTAGGAACTGGTTGTAAAATAGGTGCTGGTTGTTATGTAGGTAAAAATGTAGTTATTGGTGATGGTACCGTATTATATCCTAATGTTACTGTTTTTGACGATACTACTATGGGGAATAATAATGTTGTTTGGTCAGGAACTGTAATACGTGAGCGTTCAGAAATTGGTAGTTATTGTATTTTTCATAATAATGTAAGTATTGGTGCTGATGGATTTGGATACCGACCAAGTGAAGATGGTAGAGGATTGGTTAAAATACCACATATTGGAAATGTTGTAATTGGAAATGCAGTTGAAATAGGAGCTAACTCATGTGTAGACAGAGCTAAGTTTAGTTCAACAGTTATTGGCGATGGTTGTAAAATAGATAATTTAGTGCAAATAGCACATAATTGTGTGTTAGGACGATCGTGTATTATGGCTGGTAGTAGTGGTTTAGCGGGATCGGTAACCTTAGGTGATGGTGTTATTATTGGAGGAAGCGCTTCAATAAAAGATCATACTACTATACATTCAGGTGCTATTGTTGGAGCCGGGTCAGGTGTATTAGCTGATGTACCAGCAGGAAAAACAGTTTTAGGATATCCTGCTTGTGATTCAAAAGAAAAACTAAAACAATGGGTTGCTTTGCGTAAATTAGGTAGAAAATAATAAAATATAGTAGTAGCGTAATTTATATAGGACACTACATTTAATGTTAAAAAAGGAGCTAACAGGTTATTTAGCTCCTTTTTATGATTAGATTATTCACTTATAATTTTAAATATATATTGAATAAACTAGAGAAATAATATACAATAAGTAAACAAGCTAGATATTCAAGAGAATTATAATGACAATAGAAAATCTTGTAGGAACATATAATATCATTGGAAAAAACCAAGAAAACACAGAAGTAAATTATACAGGTTTACTGACTTTGGGGCTTGATGAGAACAACAGAGTTTTTGCTAAATGGTTTATTGATGGTGAACAAATACAAGTAGGAACTGGTTTTTTTAAAGATGATATTTTAGTAATTAACTTTAGCTATCAAGGCGAAGCTAATGAGATCCTTAAAGGGGTAGTAGTGTATCGTTGTATAACAAAAGATATACTAGATGGGTTTTGGTCTGAAAAGCATGGAAATCCTATTTATTTAGGAGAAGAGCGTTGTTTTAGAGTGAAAGAAGAACAAGATAAATTTCATTAAGGTTTATGTATAGTAAATAAACTTCGACAAGTTCAGTTTTAGATGTAATTAAGTCATAAGTTTTTTAGCTATAATAGCTAAAAAAGGTACTTTTGTAAATCAATAAATACTATTTTCTAGTGGCAACTACTTCCCAAAATATTTACTTAACTAAGAAAGAAAAATTAAGTTGCAAAATTTGTGGTGTACGGGTTCCGTTAGGAAAAGCCTTTGTAGCTGAAACTGAAAACCATAAAGGTACTTGCTTTGGTTGTTCTCCATTTGTAGGCTATATCATGTTGCCTCCTGGAGATGCTGCTATGACTAGACGATCAAAAAAACATTCTACTTTGTGTGGTGTGGTATTGTTTTGGAATCAGCGTAGGAAACGTTATGAACGTAAGGGACAGTTGGTAGAAGAAATTGCTATAGAAAAGGCTCGATTAGAATGTGAGACTGACAAGGAATCTCGTGCATTAAAAAATAGAAAATCTGCAGCTATACGAGCTATAGAAGATAAAGCGTATATTATTATTTTTGCAGAAGCTATCCGATACCGATACCCGAACTGCCCAAGTAACAGAGAACATGAAATAGCAGCGCATGCCTGTGAGAAATACAGTGGAAGGGTAGGACGTACTGCAAACGCTAAACAGTTTGATGGAAAAATGATTGATTTAGCTGTAGAAGCACATATTAGACATACCGAAACAAATTACGATGCTCAGTTCGGAAATGGGAAAGGTAAAAAGGAAATTCGCTCAAATGTAAAGTTTGATATCAATAACATCTTAAAAAAATGGCGTCAGCATTAAATTTTTATGGGTAAAGAAAGTGAATCAAAAAAAAAACGTCCATGGCCAACTAAGGATGCTATGGAGCAGGTTTATGAAATGAAGCTTTGGGGTGGTAGTGAATTTGATTTTTATTCTGGTAATGGATCACACGATACTGAATTAGTGAATCCGTATATAGATGTATTAACCTCATTTTTAAAGTCTTTTAAAGTACCATTAATTGTATGTGATTTAGGTTGTGGTGATTTTAATGTTGGTAAGGAATTAGTGCAATACACACAACAATATAAAGCGGTAGATATTGTAGGAAGTCTTATTAAACACAATAAAGAAAAGTTTACCGAAAATAATTTAGAATTTCATTGCTTGGATATTGCTGTAGCCGATTTGCCTATTGGAGATTGTGCTGTAGTACGACAAGTACTGCAACATTTATCGAATACAGAAGTACAACAAGTACTGGATAAATTAACTGCTTTTAAATATGTTATTTTAACGGAACATATCCCAGCAGGAAATTTTGTACCGAATTCGGATATAATTTCCGGACAAGGAATTCGCTTAAAAAAGAATAGTGGCTTAAATGTATTAGTTCCTCCATTTAATTTTCAAATAACATCCGAAAAACAACTACTTTCGGTTACTCTAAATGACCACAAAGGAATTATTGTAACTACGTTGTATACTTTAATCTAAAAGAAAAATAGATTTGGTATATTAGTAAACAACTGTTCTACTATTATAGAAGAAGAACAATGGCTATAGTAATAGCGGCGAAAATAATAAGAATTTAAAAAAAAACATAATGAACATTAAAAATTCAAAAGTACTTATTACCGGAGGTAGTTCGGGAATAGGTAAAGCAACAGCGAAAATGTTTGTAGATAATGGCGCTAAAGTTGTTATTACTGGGAGAGATGCTCAAAAACTAAAATTAGTTGCAAAAGAAATTGGAGCGATACCATTCAGTTTGACGTGAGTGATTTAAAATCGATTCCTTCAAAAATGAATGAAGCCTTAACTCTTTTAAATGGTAATCTAGATACCTTAATAAATAACGCTGGTATTGGAGTATTTCCACTTTTAGGAGATATAACTGAAGAAGATTTGATGAAAGTGTATACCACCAATGTTTTTGGGTTGACTTTATTAACGCAAGAGATTATTCCGTTATTTAAAGCTAATAGTTATGGAAATATTATAAATATTGGTTCTACTGCTAGTCAGAAGGGTTTCGCTAGAGGATCAGTTTATGCTGCTTCTAAATTTGCCGTTAGGGGAATGACCCAATCATGGCAAGCTGAACTACGTAAAGATAATATTCGAGTTTCCTTAGTGAACCCTAGTGAAGTAACTACAGCTTTTGCTGATACTGATCGTGCGGAACGTGAAGAAGAGGCTAATAAATTAGGTTCGGAAGATATTGCTCAGTCCATTATTTCAGTAGTTGAAATGAGAGACAAAGGTTTTGTTCCTGAAGTTACCGTATGGGCAACTAATCCGTTTTAAAAACTAATGAAAATGTGGTGTGTTTTCTTGGATCAGAGCTTACGAGTAGATTACCACCATGTTTTTTTAATATGTTTTTAGACAAACTTAAACCAATACCTGATCCATTTTTTTTAGTGGTATAAAAAGGAATGAAAACCTGATTCATAATTTTCTCGTCAATACCTTTACCATTATCGGTTACCAAAATTATAATTCTATCCGATTCTATTACGCAATTTATGGTAACAGTAGGATTTTCCACACCTTCCAAAGCATGTATACTATTGTTAATTAAATTAATAAATACTTGCTCTATCAGTTTACTATCGGCTAAAATAGTAGCGTTATTTGGTATATGAGCTAATTTTAATGTGATACCGGCTTCTACAATAGCTGGTTTCATCAACAATTTAATTGAGGACAAAAACTTCTTGATATTAATTTTACTCAATAAAGGAATAGGTACATTGGATATGGTTCTATAATCTTTAACAAAATCTAATAATCCATCAGATCTTTTTTTAATGGTTGTGACTGCCATATTAATATCCTGAATGTCTTCCTTCTCCAATTGATCAATAGTTAAAAGTGTTCCATTTTCATCTTCAGTAATTGACTTTACAGTTGAGGCTAGTGAACTAACAGGAGTAAAGGAATTCAGCATTTCATGTGCTAAAACACGTATAACATTATGCCAAGCTTCAATTTCTTTCTGTTCAATCTCAGAACGAATATCTTGAAATGTAATAATAAGATATGTTTTACCTAACAACTGAATTTCAATTGTTTCTAAGGACAATTGCTTTTTTTCTGTATCACCTCCAAAATCTACTAAAGTCTTACCACCATTAGCAGTTTTTTTTATTTCACTAACTAACCAAGGTACATTGTTAGCAAAACGATGCCAGTATTTGTGTTGAGGTTGTTGCAAAATATCGCAACCAGCCTTATTTAAAAAAAGTATTTCTTCATTAGATTCAGTATTAAATAAATCAGCTTTTTTAATTGAAATAATTCCTAAATTAACATGCTCTAAGATGTGTTTAAAATATTTATACTGTGCTTCTTTCTCTATTTTATTTCTTTTAAAAGTTTTAATAATTAGGTTAAAATCATCAAATAACTTCGCAAAAGAATCTCCTTTTTTTGATGGAGAAAAATACACTGAATAGTCTTCGTTTTTTAAAGCATCAAGAAACCTTACCAGAGAGTAATTGGTATTATTAACGTATCTAATTAAAAAGAATACTTGAAGAACGATTATAAAACTAACACCTATACTACTAAACCAAAAACTGTTTAGCAACAAATATGAAAACAGTACACAACTAGCGAGTATGGCTATAATACGTATGGTTACTTGTAATGTGAAACGTTTTATCAAAATACGAGTGCTTATAAATTAAATTTTTCTAACCTTCTATACAGTGCTGCACGAGTTAAGCCTAACTCTTTAGCAGCTTTGGAAATGTTACCTTCATGTTTGTTAATGGCTTTTTGAACTAGAAGCCTTTCTATTTCTTGTAAGTTTAAATTATCAAATTTATCGCCTAAGGTATCTTTCTCTTTTGGTATGATGGTAAGGTTAAAATCTGAAGGTTTAATTTCATTACTATCAGCCATAATCACGCCTCTTTCAAGTGTATGTTGAATTTCTCTAACATTCCCTGGCCAATTATGAGATTGTAGTGCTTTCATAGCTTCATTAGTGATTTTTAAATGAGACTTCTGATATTTTACTGCATAAATATCCAAGTAATGATTTATGAAATCAACAATATCGTCAGGTCTATCTCTTAATGGGGGGATGGTGATTTCTACAGTATTAATTCTAAACAATAAATCTTGTCTGAACTTTCCCTGAGCTACCCATTGGTGAATTGGGGCGTTAGTGGCAAATAAAAGCCTTGCATTAAAAGATCTTTCAATACCTTCACCTAACCGTGACACTTTTCTATCTTGTAATACTGTTAATAATTTTGATTGTAAGTTTAGCGGTAGGTTTCCTATTTCATCTAAAAAAAGTGTTCCATCTTGCGCCATTTCAAAGCGTCCGGGTTTATCTTCATGAGCATCTGTAAAAGCACCTTTTTTATGACCAAATAGCTCACTTTCAAATAGACTTTCAGATAAAGAACCTAAATCAACATGGATAAAAGGACCATCTTTTTGTAATGAATTTTTATGAATTTCTCTAGCCAAGTGCTGCTTCCCTGTACCGTTTTCGCCTAAAATAATGACATTTGCATCTGTTGTACTTACCTTAATAATAGTACTCATAACAGCTTGCATTTCTTTGGAATTTCCTATAATTGGTCCAAATTTCTGTTCGTTATTTTTTTGTAAGGTATCATTTGTATGTTTTAAAATAGAAATTTTATGATTAGATCTGCTTAATGTTAACCCTGCATGAACAGTAGCTAATAATTTCTCGTTAGTCCATGGTTTTAAAATAAAATCAAAAGCCCCTAATTTTATGGCGTTAACCGCTAATTCAACCTCTCCATAAGCTGTCATTAAAATCACAACCATTTTAGGATTTATACTTAAAATATGTTTTAGCCAATACAACCCTTCTTTACCATCATTAAACCCAATGCGATAATTCATATCTAATACAATAACATCTATTTGTTCTTTAGAAATTATTTGATTTATTTCTTTCGGGTTGTTTCTGGTAATTATAGTATTGTAATGTTTTTTTAATACCAATTTTGCCGATAACAAAATATCTTCATCATCATCAATAATTAAAATTGAAGCGTCAGTTTTTGCCATTATAAGGAGGTTGTTTTAATTTTTACTAATATACAAAATGTTCAATACCGAACAACAGATTGTTCGAAAATGAACACTATTTAATTCTTGATAAAAAGTGAACTCCTTTGTTTATAAGGGGTTAAGTGCTTTTTGTTTTATGGCATATACATTGCCTTTAGGTGAATGAATACAAACAACATCATCAAATCAATTAAAACGAACAATTATGGTAACGAAATCAATTAATCAATTCGGGTTGGAAATAAAGCAACATAAATCAATGTTTTTTATCACTAATAAAAAAATAAAACTTTCTGAATTCACAGAGAATTCTATAACATTTAAAGCCTAATGTCATGATTTTAATACTATTAAGAACGGCATGTTTTATACTTGAGACAATACTAGGAGTTTGCCTTTAAGTATATATATTATAATTGAAAATATAATTTTATAGAATGAAACAGATTGGAATGGATAAACGATTGAGAAAAAAAAATGGAATACTACTAAGACACTATATGTAATTGGTACGCTAGTTCTTGTTTTGCTTTTAGCTTTTGGAATAAGTACTATAAATAAAAATTCCTATAAAGTAGATGTTTCTAGAGTAACTGTTAAAAAAGTTACAGAAGGAGACTTTCAAGATGTCATATTAATTGATGGAGACGTGCTACCCATAAACTTAGTATTGGTAAATACTACTGAAGGTGGTACCGTAGAAGAAATATTCATTGAGGATGGTGTTTTAGTAGAAAAGGGGACAGCTCTTGTAAAATTAAATAATTCAACTGCTACATTGAATTATATGAATCAAGAAACTGCTATTATTGAGCAAATAAACAATTTAAGAAGTTTCAAATTGTCTTTAGAGAAAGACCAAAGAGATCTTTCTGAATCTTTAATTGATAGTGAGAATAGTTTAGCGGATGTTCAAAGAGCTTATAAAATAGATTCAGTATTATTTTCAAAAGACATTATTGCCAGAAACAATTATACAAATACTAAAGAGTCCTATAAATATCAGCAAAAAAAGCGCGATTTTATGAATAATAATGTGAGTAAAAGCAAACAGAATAACCAAACTCAATTGCAACAAATTAACACCTCAATCTCTTTAATGCAACGTAACTTGGAGTTTATCCATGAAAGTTTGGATAAAATGTTAGTCCGTGCCCCAGTATCTGGAATGTTATCTTCCTTTAATCCTGTTATTGGTGAATCGTATATAAAGAATCAAACGGTAGCTAAAATTGATGTACAATCGGGTTTTAAAATCAGGGGTCAAGTAGACGAGTACTACTTAAGTATGGTAAAACCAGGACAATTAGCACATTTTTCTTTCGATGGTAAACAAATAGATTTAAAAGTTAAAAAAGTACTATCTGAAGTAGTTAACCGACGTTTTGAAATAGAATTAGTATTTGTTAATGATCCTCCAAAATCTATTACAAACGGTCAATCATTACAAGTACGTTTAGAACTTTCAAAAGCTCAAAAATCATTGCTAATACCAAGAGGAAGTTATTTTCAATCTTCAGGAGGACAGTTTGTTTATGTCCTAAATAATCAAGGTGAAGCATTTAAGCGCTATATAAAACTAGGAAGTCAAAACCCGAGTTTTTATCAAGTATTAGAAGGCTTAGACGCTGGAGAAACTATTATTACCTCATCATATGATGCCTTTAAAAATTACGAATCAATCAAATTAAATAATTAAATCAATCAAATCATGATCAAATTAAACGAATTAACAAAAGTATACCGAACAGACGAAATTGAATCAACGGCACTAAATGCTGTTTCGTTTGAAATTAATAAAGGAGAATTTGTTTCCATAATGGGGCCATCAGGTTGCGGTAAATCTACTTTACTTAACATTTTAGGAATGTTAGACAAGCCTGAATCTGGTAGTTATGAATTTCTTGGAAATGAAGTAGCACATTTAAAAGAGAAAGGACGTTCGGACGTGCGTAAAAAAAACATAGGATTTATATTTCAAAATTTTAATCTTATAGATGAACTTACCGTATTTGAAAACATTGAACTTCCTTTACTTTATAATAAAGTACCTTCTTCTGAAAGAAAGCAGCATGTAAATGAACTTATTGAAAAAATAGGAATTGCGCATAGAGCATCACATTTTCCACAACAATTATCAGGAGGGCAACAACAACGAGTAGCAGTAGCTAGAGCCTTAATAACAAAGCCACCATTAATTTTAGCTGATGAACCAACAGGTAATCTAGATAGTTCTCATGGTAATGAAGTAATGGAGTTAATATGCGATTTACATGAAGCTGGAACCACTATAATAATGGTAACACATTCCTCTCATGACGCAAGTTATTCTGATAGAATCATTAATTTAATGGATGGCCAAATTGTATCTGAAAAGAAAAATAAATTAGCAAAAACAGCTATATAATTATAAAAACAAGATACTATGTTTAAGAATTATATAAAAGTAGCTTTTAGAAGCTTAAATAAGAATAGGACTTATGCTGTCATTAATATTTTAGGATTGGCATTAGGGTTATCGGTAAGCATATTAGTTTTCATGTTTATCAAGGATGAAACCAGTTATGAGAAGCATTGGGATGGCTATGAAAGAGTATATAGAACGGGGATAAAGGCAAGTGTAATGGGACAAACTATGGATGCTCCTGTTTCTCCAAGTCCTATGGCAAATACCTTTAGAACAGAATTTACAGATGTTGAAACCGCTACTAGAATTCATACTATTAAGCAGGAAATCATGGTTCGCTATGAGCAAACAAAAGTATATATTCAAAAGGCTGTACAGGCAGATAGTACTTTTTTTAAAGTATTTGATTATGAATTTGTGCATGGAGACCCAAAAACAGCTTTAATAGGAGAGAACTCATTGGTTTTAACAGAGGAATCGGCTAAAAAAATATTTGGTGATGTAAACCCAATTGGAAAAATTGTAAAATATGATAATAGGCAAGACTTTATTGTAAAAGGAATAGTTAAAGAACCTAAAGGGCATTCGCATTTTCAGTTCGATATGTTCATGTCACAAAACACTATCAGAAATGTTTGGATGAGTAACGGTAATTATACTTATGTTAAACTAAAAGAAGGAATAGATGCTAATGCGTTTTTAACAAAAATGCGTCGTAATTTCATGAAGAAAATTGAGCCTGATGTTGAACGCTTTTTAGGTACAACAGTTGAGGAATTATTTAAGGGAGAGAGCTATTATGAGTATCAAATAATGCCTCTAAAGGACATACATCTGCATTCTAAAAAGGAATGGGAAATTCAACAAAATGGTAACATTATATACATATATGTTTTTATAGGAATTGCTTTAATGGTTATAATTATTGCAGGTATTAATTTTATGAATCTATCTACTGCACGTTCGGGAAAAAGAGCGAAAGAAGTTGGTGTGCGTAAAGTTAGTGGTGCTTCCAAAAAAATGTTAGTTATTCAATTTTTAACCGAATCGGTTATTCAAAGTTTTATAGCACTATTCTTAGCTTTTATTTTAGTTGAGTTGTTTTTACCAGGGTTTAATAATATTCTAGAAACTGAATTATATTTATTCAATTCATACATTGGTGAAACATTAGTATTCTCATTAATAATAACCATTTTTTACGGATTGTTTGCAGGAAGTTATCCAGCATTCTTTTTATCGTCATTTCAACCAATAGCTGTTTTAAAAGGAGACTTTACCAAAACTAATGGAGGCGCTTTATTAAGAAAAATATTAGTAATTACTCAATTTACGGCTTCTACAATTTTGATTATAGGAATGATAATTATTTTTAAACAAATTTCATTTATGCATAATAAAGATATTGGATTTAAAGGTGATCAGGTAATTGTTGTACCCATTCAAACGGATCAAATGTCAAAGAATTTTAGAAATTATAAGAGTGTTTTCTTAAAAAATAGTAATGTATTAAGCGCTACTAGAGCATCATTTTATCCAGGTGATACTCCTAATCAGAATATGTATTTATTAGAAGGAAAAAAGGATCAATTGCCGCTATGGAACATGGACGTTGATTATGATTTCTTTAAAACATTGGATATAAAAATGTTAGATGGTAGAAAGTTTGACAGAGAAAAAGAATCGGATTCATTACCTTATTTTATCCTTAATGAAACAGCTGTTAAAAATTTAAACATACAAAATGCTGTAGGTCGCAAAATGTCAAAAAATGAAGGTTCTAGTGATAATTCTAATTATGGAAACATTATTGGAGTTGTAAAAGATTTTCATATTGAAGGGTTTAATTCAGAAATAAGACCGATGGTATTAACCATTAGTAATGATCTTTGGTTTGCTTCCTTTAAAATAGCTAATAAAGATATGAATGGAACTATTGACTTTCTTGAAAAAGAGTGGGGGAAGTTGGAAACATCACATCCATTTAGATATACCTTTTTAAATGAAAAATTTGGAAAGTTGTTACGCCAACAAGAGAATTTTGGAACTATGTTTTTGTTTTTAACAATTCTTGCTATTATAATTTCAGCAATGGGTTTATATGGTCTTGCATCATATACGGCTGCACAAAGAACAAAAGAGATTGGAATAAGAAAAGTGTTAGGTGCATCAGTGTCCGAAGTTATGCGTATGCTTACAAAGGATTTCATCAAATTAGTTTTGATTGCTAATATATTCGCTTGGCCCATAACATATTTATTGGCTAAAAATTGGCTGTCTAATTTTTCATATCAAATAGATATACCAATACTACCATTTGTATTTGCAACTTTATTGGCTTTAGTAATAGCTTTAATTACAGTAAGTTTTCAAGCTTATCAGGCTGCAATTTCAGATCCTGTAGAAGCCTTAAAATATGAATAACTACTAAAAGAATATCCTAATTTGGAAAAGCACAAACTTTAAAGTTTGTGCTTTTTTTTAATGAAAACAATATGCTTTCAAAGAATAAATAACACTAAAAGTCTTTTACAGTCACTATTTTTAGTGGTCATGAAATATACCAATTTATGGGTATTGTATAAGTTGTTTTGCTATGGTATTATTGTGTAAGTGTTCTTTTTTAATTAGTATAAAATCATCAATTGCTAATTTCTAAATAAGAGTATATTTATATCACAAAATTTTAAATATTAAACATGAATAACAAATGCCTATTACTTCTTGTATTACTGATTTTTAGTAGCAATACATTAGTTAGTCAAAATAACTTTGGTATAACTTTTCCTGGAAATGACAGAGATCAACTATGTCAACGTTGTACTCAAAATTTCAATAATAAACCTAAAGAGGTAAAATTTTCAATTATTAAAGATAAATCCAACAACCTGTTTTTTGAAGTTAATGATAAAAAGTGGTTTACTCAATTGTTTAAAAATTCTGGTGACGGTATTGCTATAGATATTGTTTCCAAAAAAAGATATGACTGTACTGTTGCAACAATTGAAGATAAGCAACTTAAAGGACACTTGCTTAAACCTGTTTATGCGAGTGCATTAAAAAGAGGTCTTCGTCCAGCTGGCACCAATAAATTTAAGGTTAGAGTTGGTGTATTACCAAAATCTTTTGCCAAGGATAATGATTTAGAATATAATATTTTGTTTTTAAATGACAAGAATCTATGTAGGTATCAAACGCTATTTAATTTAGATTCTTATGCATGGGATTTATTAGATATGGGAATGTACCTTGAATCACTAACGTATAAAACAAAATTATGGACTTCAAAAAGCGGGGAAGGATATACTTTAAAACATAAAACATTAAAATTTATAATTCCGTTCGAAAAGAATAAGTCGGAATATTCTCAAGAAGACATCAAGCCTCTTTATGATTCATTACAATTAACCGATTTCACGATTAAAAAAATCAATATTAAAGCATACGCTTCCGTTGAAGGGAATTTAGAGAGAAATATTGAACTTCAAGAACAGCGAGCTAACAGTATTGCTTTGGCGCTTCAAGGTTTTCAAAAAGAGACTATTATTAATGAGGTTTCCTCTTCGGAAAATTGGGTAGAGTTTTTAAATGATGTGTCAAACACTTCATATGCAGGCTTCAAAGAGTTGAGTAAATCAGAAATTAAGAGTAAGTTAGTTGGTGCAGTATCAAAAAAGTTAGAAATTTATTTAAAAAAGCATAGAAAAGCTGTTGTATCACTTGAGTTAGAGAAAAAGGATAAATTTAAAGATAAATCAGCTAATGAGTTATTAACTTTATTTAATGCATCTATAGCTAATGATAATGTTGATGAAGTAACTGAAATTCAAAACTCCCTTTTTGAGAAATTAAAGAATCAAGAAATATCACCTGATTTTCTTGATAAAATGAATTTGCCCCAACAAGTAAAGTATGCTAGAAACTTGAACAATAACTCGGTATATAAATACTTTATGGAAAAGCGTAATTTGTTGATTTCTATGAATGAATTGGAAAAACTAGAGAAACTATTACCTAAGGATGGTAAAGTGAAATATAATCTTGCCGCATTAAAATTTACACTTTGGAGATCAAACTTTCAGCCAGTAGACGCTGTTGCATTTAAAAAACAAATATTGAACTTAAAACAGTTCGGAATCTCTCAAACTTTAATTCAGCGAATGCTTATAAATTATCACATTGTTAAAAGTGAAAAATATATGAGGAAAAGAGATTATGTAAACAAGGATAAAGCTGTTGCATATATCCTGAAAAATTATAAAAAAATCACATTATCAGATTCTGATTACTTGAGCCTTTCACAGTACTTAACCTATTATTCTAATTATAAAGATGCTATTGTATTGTTAGAAAAAAAAGTACGAAGTATTTCTGTTGATGAAGACGTATTATTTTATTATTTAAACATGACTTTAATAGATAAAGAACTTACTAAAAATTCAAATTATAGAACGATGATGTTGAATGCTATTAATATGAATAAAAAGAGGTTTTGCAAATTATTTAACCCAAAAGATGATGGGGGAGTTACGTTTCAATTATTAGATAATGAATACTTAAGGACAACGTATTGCGAGAATTGTAATTAAGAGACTATCATGATATATGTCATGCGAATGATCAAGCAAAATAGTTACATTTACTTAAGAACGAAGTAATTTTTTAACTGTTAAAATATGCCCTATCGTTTGTTAATATTCTTAAATAAATGAATACAATTTTAAAATTAATAATTACTGTTATAGTATTGTGGGGAACAAGTGGGTATTGTCAATCTGAAATGGTTGCTATAAAAGGTGGTGTTTATACCCCGCTTTACGGAAGGGATTCGTTACAGGTAACCATTACTGATTTTAAAATGGATACTTACCCAATTACTAATGAAGAGTATTTGGGATTTGTAAAAAAATATCCAAAATGGCAACGGTCAAAAGTTATTAGTTTGTTTGCGGATAAAAGTTATCTAATTAAATGGGCTTCAGATACTACTTTAGGGACATCACAGTCATTAAAAGCACCAATAACTAATATATCATGGTTTGCTGCAAATGCGTATTGCGAATGCCAAGGAAAACGCTTACCTACAATAGATGAGTGGGAGTATGTTGCAATGGCAAACGAAACGCAACCAGATGCACGACAAATAAAAACCTACAATGAGTATATTTTATCTTGGTATGAAAAACCAAAAACATTTAATAATGAAATAGGGGCAACGTTTAAAAATTATTGGAAGGTGTATGATTTACACGGACTCGTTTGGGAATGGACTTCCGATTTTAATTCGGTATTAGTTTCTGGAGAATCTCGTAAAGATGTTGATAATGATAGTAATTTATTTTGCGGAAGTGCAGCAGTAGGAGCAACTGACTTAATGAATTATGCGGCTTTTATGCGATATGCTGTTAGAGGTAGTTTAAAAGCAAAATACACCATGCAGAATTTAGGATTTAGATGTGTGAAATAATAAGTAATAAGTGTAACGTAAAAAAGCCTCTATTTTAAAATAGAGGCTTTTTTGTAATTAAAATTTGTAGCTTATAAATTATTGATCTCTATTGCTAATACCGCTAAGGTTTTATTATTTGAATTCAAATCATTCAATATAGCAGCTTTAGTTTCTTTAAATTCAGTATTTAAATTGCTAAATAAATCTTGATAATAACCAATTCCTTCATTTAAATTTTTTGTAAATTTTTGAAGATACTTCTTTTGTTTGGTTGTTATTTCATCTTTTGATTCTTCAATTTTGTCCTTTAGGAAGTCTATATAAATAGTCAATTCCTTAGTAAACATGTTAGGTCTATCTTTTCTACTAATCACATTAGATGCTCCATAAATATGATCAGTCATTTCATTTAAGCTTATTTCTTTTGAAAAATAAGCCATATTTGGCCCAGGGCATACAGAAACACCAGAACCTTCAGATTTTGTTTCAATATCGTGAGCAATTAGTGCAGAAGTACCTAAACCAACGCAAGTACATGACTTTTCGGTAATTTTATCAAACGCTTTGTCATGTTCATTTTTAGGCAACTCTTTACTATCTAATTCCTTAAGTTTTAAGTATTGATATTCACGTGATGCTACACATTGCCCTGTATCTTTAAATTCTTTGTTTAATAAGACAAGTTTTCTAGGACAAGAACTACCTGGTCTTCCTTTTTCAATGTTTTTCTCTTTTTCTAAATCCTTAGTATTTCCTCTTAAATTATTAAAAGGAACTCCTAACGGAGAAATACCACTTAAATAAATATCTTTCTCTTTTGCTTCTTTTAATTTATCCATTGTATCCTTATCAACAGTTGTTGCTTCAGGGACTAATAAGAATGGTGATCCCCAACCTACAGAATCTACACTATAATGGTTAAGTAAAAACTGGTGCTCTTCAGCAGTACCTACACCACCTTGAGCGGTAATTTTAATTGAAAGATCCTCTTTTGGAATTGCTCTATTTTTAGATGTAAATGTTTGCATTAACAAATCCTGAATAGTAACTCTTAACTCTTCACGCTTTTCTTTAAACTCGGCTAATACAGGACCTAATAAATAACCATCAGTAGCAAATGCATGCCCACCACAATTTAAACCAGACTCTATTCTGTATTCAGAAACCCACAAGCCTTTTTTAGCTAAAAATTTCCCTTGAATTAAAGCCGATCTATAATCACTTACTTTTAAAATTATTTTCTTCTTAATAGCTCCGTTTTCATTTGGGAAGAAATCGTTAAATTGCTCCATGTAAGCATATAAACGAGGGTTCATTCCGGCAGAAAGCACTATTGAAGAAGCTAAATCACTATTAGCGTAACCTCTTAAAGCTGCATGAGCATCATTAAACTCAACAGGAAGCTGTTCTTTATTTGAATAGTTTTCCTTATCAAGTTTAGTCATAATATTAACATCAATGCTACCCATTGATAAGTTATCTTTTGCCCACGACTTAATTTCTTCAACATTAAAATAATCTGTAGTTAAACGCTTGAATTCTTTTTTAAGACTAGAAGTATCAGGAAGCATATTAAAATATTGCTTTATTCCAGTACTAGTTTCAATGGAAGAATTTTTAAGTTCATTAAATTTTTTCTCAGCTACACTGTTAAGCATATTAAGATAAGAAGTAATTCTTTTGGCTCTAAAATCGTCAATTTTATCAGATATTTCTTGATACTGCATTTCAAATTTGTTGCAATACATTTTCCTTAATTTCTCAAGAAGCATATCATCAACTAGAGATATTACAGAATCCATTCCGTATTGCGAAACCTTCAAAGGGGTATCTATTGTAAAGCCAATTCCCATTACCGGGATGTGAAACGAATGTTTTTTCATTTGCTTTGTAGTTTTAGGTAGTGATACCTAAATAGTATCATCAATTATAAATGTTTTAAAAAATTTGATAAAGTATTGTTGATCTGTGTTTTATCAAAAATATAGAAGCAAATATCAACAGTTTTTCAGTTTTAAAGACTGATTATTATCATGTTATAATAAAAAGAAACAAATGTTAATTTAATTAGTTATTGTAAGCATACAGCTGACTTTTTAATTAGCTTTACTAAATCAGATACAATAGAAATACCCCTATCTTTATTATACCAAATTTGTAAGTTCTTTTTAAATTCTGCATCGATACATCCAAACTCTTTTTTATAATCTAAAACTAATTGAGTAGCAGCTTTTGAGCGTGCTCCCCAAACATTTATTAAACAATAATTTTCGTCTACTATTATCAACTTAGGTATTGCTTGAGAGCCATTAGTTAAAAAAGTATTCATAAGATCTAAATTATCATCTCTTAATACAATTTTTAAATTAATTTGATCACTATTTTCGGCAATCTTGTTTAATACGGGTAATGTGTGTGCTGCATCACCACACCAACTTTCACATAAAACCAACCAAGTTTGTTTACGAACGTTATTAAAAACATTGATGGCTTCATCGGTAAGCGTAACCACCTTATTTATTCTTCGCATTCTACTAGAATTAAGTTTAGTAAACTCAATACGTTCTTGGGTTTGTTCGTTTCCAGTTGTTCTTTTTTCAGAAACTATTTTCGTAATTAAATTACTGTATTCTTGATATGAAATTGCATTATCAATACTTGTTTTGATTAGTTGGTTCATAGTGTAGTTTTAAATTATCTATATTGTAATATCCTCCTTTATTTTTATTACGTGTTAATGATTGGCTAATGATTAAATGAGCAACATTTATCATATTTCGTAATTCACAAAGTGAAGTATTCACTTTAACAGTTTGATATAATTCGTCAATCTCTTTATAAATACTATCTAGAAGATTTTTAGCCTCATTTAAATGATTATTATTACGTATGATGCCTGCATTATGTTGCATTAACACTTGTAGTTTTTTAAGATTGTATTGAATTAAAATATGGTCTTTAGTGATGCTTACACCTTTTTCATCCCATTCAGGAATTTTATAATAATTTATATTTCTTTCGTTATTTAAAAGATATTTATAAATATTATGAGCATATACTAGCGCTTCTAATAGAGAGTTTGATGCGAGTCTGTTTGCTCCGTGTAAACCTGTTCTGGAAGATTCACCACATGAAAATAAATTATGTATGCTTGTTTTACCGTTTTTATCCACCACAATGCCACCACATAAATAATGTGATGCTGGTACTACAGGAATCCAATCCTTTGTGACATCAATGTCTAAACTTTTACACTTTTCATAAATATTTGGAAAATGTTTTTTAAAGCCTTCTATATCCAAATGAGTACAATCCAAAAACACATGGTCTTCTCCTGATTTTTTTAGTTCTTTATCAATACATTGAGATACAATATCTCTTGATGCCAAATCGGCTCGAGAATCATAATCAAGCATAAATCTATGACCTTTTATATCACGTAAATAAGCCCCAAAACCTCTAACAGCTTCAGAAATTAAAAATGAAGAGCCTCCTTCTGAGCTATATAATACAGTAGGGTGGAACTGAATAAATTCCATATCCTTTATTTGAGCTTTAGCACGATAAGCCATAGCAATACCATCTCCAGTAGCAATTATAGGGTTAGTGGTATGTCCATAGACGTTACCAACCCCACCAGAAGCCAATACTGTGTTATTAGCTTTTATAGTAATAATTTCATCAGTATTTTCATCAAGTACATAGGCACCATAACAGGATAGTTGTTTAGGATTAGATTTTTTTAAGTGATGTTCAGTAATAAGATCGATAGCGAAATGGTGCGATAATAAGGTTACATTTTTTAACTGATGTACACGCTGTAATAAAGAACGTTCTATTTCATAGCCAGTGATATCTTTATGATGTACTACCCGATATTCTGAATGTCCACCTTCTTTACCTAAATCATAATTCCCATTTGTATCAATATCAAAATTGGCTCCCCAATGAATTAATTCTTTAAAACGCTTAGGGCCTTCTTTTATCACCATTTCTACAACCGAAACATCACACAATCCGTCACCAGCAATAAGGGTGTCTTGAATGTGCTTTTCATATGAATCATCTTTTTTATCTAAAACTACAGCAACACCACCTTGAGCATATTTAGTATTTGATTCGTCTTCATTACTTTTAGTAATAATGGTAATATTTTTATCAGGAAATTTCTCTGCAATCTTAACTGCAAAAGTTAACCCAGCTACTCCAGATCCAATAACTAAATAGTTTGTTATAATCATTTTATTTTGAGAGTTCTAGCATACGATTTATTGGTTGTAATGCTCTTTCACGTATATCTTCTGAAACATCAATTCTTGGGTATTCATTTAGTAAACAGTCATATAATTTTTGCATTGTATTAACTTTCATATAAGCACATTCACTACAAGCACATGTGTTATCTTCTTTAGCAGGAGCAGGAATTAATTCGGTTTCCGGTACTTCTTGTTGCATTTTATGTAAAATACCAGCTTCAGTAGCAACTATAAATTTTTCATTTGCATGTTGCTTTACGTAATTTATCATTCCAGCAGTAGAGCCAATGTAAGTTGCTGTTTTAAGAATATGCTCTTCAGATTCTGGATGAGCAATAATTTTATAATCAGGGTATTCTTTATGCAATGCTAAAAGTTTATCAAAAGAAAAGGCCTCGTGAACAACACAACTACCATCCCAAAGCAACATATCTCTACCTGTTTGTTGTATGATATATTTACCTAAATTTCTGTCTGGAGCAAAAATGATTGGAGTATCTTTATGGATTGACTCTACAATTTTGAGAGCGTTGGAAGAAGTACAAACAATATCAGTTAATGCTTTTACTTCAGCGCTACAATTAACATAGGTAATGACTTTGTGATTAGGATGTTTTTCTATAAACTTTTTAAATGCATCTGGAGGACAAGAATCTGCTAATGAACAACCAGCTTCTAAATCTGGTAAAACTACTGTTTTACTTGGGTTTAGAATCTTAGCGGTTTCAGCCATAAAATGTACACCAGCAAACACAATAACATCTGCATCAGTTTCTGCCGCTTTTTGTGACAATCCTAAACTATCACCAACATAATCAGCAATATCTTGTATTTCGGGTTCTTGATAGTAATGTGCTAATATAACAGCGTTCTTTTCTTTTTTAAGTTTTGCAATTTTATCTTTTAAATTCATCTTCATAAATCAATTCATTGAAATACAAATTTCTGAATATTTACCGAGTAGAAATATGATATTAATCATGGCTAACTATTGATAGTCAAGATGATTTATATCAGCTAATATATGAAGGAACAATCTTAATTTTACGAAAAATTATTTTTGATATGTTAAACAAGCAATTATTAAACCCAGATAGTATTGTAATAATAGGAGGGTCGAACGACACTAAAAAACCTGGAGGGAAAATTGTTAAAAATATACTTGACGGAAAGTTTAAAGGTCGTTTAGCTGTAGTAAATTCTAAAGAAAAGGAAGTTCAAGGGGTTAAAAGTTTTTCATCTGTAGCTGCAATTCCAAAAACAGATTTAGCAATATTGGCTATAGCAGCAAAATATTGTTTAGAAACTATTCGAATTTTAGCTAAGAAGAAGGGAACAAAAGCATTCATAATAATTTCCGCTGGTTTTTCTGAAACAAATGAGTTAGGAAATAATCTTGAAGAAGAAATTGTAAAAGTTGTCAATAGTGTAGGAGGTTGTTTAATTGGTCCTAATTGTATTGGTGTAATTAATAAAAACTATAAAGGTGTTTTTACTTTACCAATCCCTGAATTTCATGCAAAGGGCTGTGATTTAATCTCAAGTTCAGGAGCAACAGCTGTTTTTATAATGGAGGCGGGGATGTCTTTAGGAGTAAAGTTTGCAAATGTATATTCTATAGGTAATGGTGCACAAACTAGTGTAGAGGATGTATTAGAGTATATGGATAATAATTATAATAGTGAGACAGACTCTTCTATTAAACTATTGTATTTAGAGTCAATATCTAATCCTAAAAAACTGCTTAAACATGCTGCTTCACTAATAAATAAAGGGGTGAGAATTGCAGCTATTAAGGCTGGTAGTACAGCTGAAGGAAGTAGAGCGGCTACTTCGCATACAGGAGCAATAGCAAGTTCTGATGTAACTGTTAGAGCTTTGTTTAAAAAGGCAGGGATTGTGTATTGTACTAGTAGGGAAGAGTTACTTAGTGTAGCCTCAATTTTTAATTATAAAAAAGTAAATGGTAAGAATATAGCCATCATTACTCATGCTGGAGGATCGGCAGTGATGTTAGCAGATGAGCTCTCTAAGGGAGGATTAAAAGTTCCTTCCATAGAAGGAGCGGATGCTGACAAGTTAGAATCATATTTATATCCTGGTTCATCTGTGAGTAATCCTATTGATTTTCTTGCAACTGGTACCGCTGAACAACTAGGGATAATTATAGATTATTGCGAGCATAAATTTGATTTTATAGATGCTATGGTAGTCGTTTTTGGTAGTCCTGGCTTATTTGATGTTGAAAATGTATATAATGTGTTGAGTGTTAAATTGGATGTTTGTAAAAAACCAATTTTTCCAGTATTGCCATCAGTAGTTAATGCAAGAAAAGAGATTCAAACATTTTTAGATAAAGGAAATATTAATTTTCCTGATGAGGTGCTATTAGGAAAAGCTTTAGGTCAAGTTTGTAAAACACCAATGCCTACCGAATCAATAGTTGAATTACCAAGTATTGAAACTGAAAAAATAAGAGCTTTAATTGAATCTGCTGATGACGGTTACTTAAATCCTGAAAAAACTTCACAGTTAATGGAAGCTGCAGGGATTTCAATAGTAAAAGAAATAGTTGAATCTTCAAAAGAAACATTATTATCAAAAATAAAAGACATTTCTTTCCCATTGGTTATGAAGGTCGTTGGACCATTACATAAATCGGACGTACAAGGGGTATTGCTAAATGTAAATGATATAGAAGAAGTTAGCCTTAATTTTGATAAATTAATGAATATTGATGAGGCTACGGGTGTTATGGTTCAGCCAATGATATCAGGGTTAGAGCTTTTTGTGGGAGTAAAAAAAGAGCCCGGTTTTGACCATACTATTTTATGCGGATTAGGAGGTATATTTATTGAAGTACTAAACGATGTTGCTGCAGGTTTAAGTCCTATTTCAAAATTAGAAGCCGAAAAAATGATTACTTCATTAAGAGGTTATCAACTTATTAAAGGAACGAGAGGTAAAGAGGGGGTAAATGAATCAATTTTTATAGAAATAATTCAGCGTTTATCAGCTTTAGTTCAAGTAGCTCCTGAAATAATAGAAATGGATATTAACCCTTTATTAGGAACAGAAAACCATATCACAGCTGTAGATGTTAGAATACGAATTGAAAAATAATTTTTATTTGAAGGTAAATAAGTGGAAATGATTGAAGATAAAAAAGTCTTTTTTATCTTATATTTGACATAAAAAAAGACTTTTTATGCTTTCTAATGCTTGTAAATATGCCATTCGTTCAATTTTGTATTTAGCTATAAATAATGAAGAGAATAAGAAATTTGGGGTAAAAAAAATAGCAGAAGAATTGGAAACGCCACAACCATTTTTAGCAAAATTATTACAACAACTTACTAGAAATAAACTAGTATCCTCTGCAAAAGGTCCAACTGGTGGTTTTTATTTAGATGAGAATAATTTAAAAAATTCTGTTTGGGATATTATAAAATGCATCGATAGTACCGATAAGTTTGACCAATGTTTTATGGGATTATCATCATGTGATGATAAAAACCCTTGTCCAGTACACTTTACTGTAGCTCCGTTTAAGGAAAAACTTTTTAAAGATTTTAAAGATAAAACTATTCAAGAATTTGTTGACGAAATAAAACTTAAAGGCAGGCATATTTCGTTGAAGTATATAGAAGATTGATACTTAAAAATACAAGTGAAGTTTGTAAACATTAAAAATTTAATTTATTCTATTAAGTTTTCTTCTTTAGATATTCCTTAGAGCGTACACTTTTTAAGAGTATTACTAGTAATGGAATTATAATAACTAGTATAGAAATAACCAGTATAACACCAAAAATAAAGAAGGCTATATATGCCAAATATAAGGAATCTTGCATTTGAGAAAAATGTATGTCTTTTGTAAAGTAAATCCAATGACTACGCTTTACACCAGCAAAAAGTAAGGTAACAAAAAACAGAAATAAAGTAACATTGTATAGAACAATACTTCGTTTTATAGTGATTAATTTTAAAGGATTCTTCAGTTTTAATTTAGAAACAATAAAGAAAATAGAGGCCAATAGGATAGAAGTGTTTATTCCTATTGTAGTTCCCATTGAATGAGCTACTGTAATATGTGTTCCATGAGTAAAAAAGTTAATAGCTGGAATAGAAAATAATAGCGCTAAAATAAGATTGATAAACACCCATATATCAGTAGAAATTAAAAAGCGATATGCTAATGAAAATTCTTTTTTCTTCTCTTTACCCAAGGATTGTTTCCAACTATAAATGATATGAATTAATAAAATCCATTCGGTCATAGAAACACCATAGGCTACATAACGTATCCATGTTGGCATCGGTATTACATAGGTGTGATGTGCCCAACCAAACATTAGGTTTGTTAAGCCTAAAAAGTAAAAGAAAAATGTTTTTTTACCAAAGGCTATAGAAGTATCATTTTTAATTTTAGACATTAGATATATAGCAATTCCATATACCAACATATTCCACGATCCTACAAATGATCCGTAAGATTTCCATTGTACGGATATATCTTTAATAAAATGAGTTCTAAACGAGGGAATCAACCAGAAATGAGCTTCACATAAATGGTAAATCATAAAAACAATTCCTGTTCCCCACATCCAATAATATACAGGCCAATTTTTAACTTGGTTTCGTATTGTTTTAAAATAATTAATTCCAAATAAAATCCAACCGATAAGTATTGGTATTGTTAAAATAGGGGAATAAGATAAATACTCTCTACCTTCCATTTTACCAGATAAAAAAGAGATATAGATTCCAATAGCTGTAATAAGAAAAATAAGTAAATGTACTTTAGGTAATTTAGTAGAATACAACTTTAACTTTTCTGTGTTGCTAATAAAAAAATAAATGCTTCCTGTAGCGCAAAGGACAATCCATGATATAACGGTCGTTACATGAAAAGGACGCATTTTACTAAATGGGATATAAGCTTTAAAGAAATCAGGTATGATGTATTGTAAGGATGCAAACAACCCAAAAAACATCCCAGTAATTAAAGCTAAAAGGGATGCAACTAAGAAAACTAATCCGATTTTATTTTTCATCTTTATATTTTAATTTTACCCAACCATTAACTTGTATTTCTGCGTCATAATTAGGATAATATCCTGTACTATCAATAGTTTTTAAATAGGCAATTATGGCTTCAGATTCATCATCTGTGAAATTAAATTTCGGCATTGATTTTATACCACTATTTAAAAAAGCTTTTATATAGTTAGGTCCTTTTAACGAATCAGAATATACGTTCGTTAAATCAGGTCCTAAATATCCTCCAAGCCCATATATTTGATGACAGGACCAGCAATTATTGTTTTGCCACAATTTTTGGCCCTTAACTGCTTTTGAAGATAATTTAATTGGAACTGTATGCTTTTCAGATGTATAAATAAAGAAGTTGTAAACGGCAAATACCGTAAGTAAAATGGCTATAACTCCAATATTTTTCTTGGCCTTCATAATGTTAGATAATAATTAATATTAGCATTGTATAGATTGTTAAAAAACTTACTAGTAAGACTCTCCAAAAGAGATGTGCCTTTTTTAGTTCCATAAACTGAAAGGCTACACCAATAAACTTTAAAGCTGATATACCCATTATAAGCAATACGGTATATTTACTTTGAATTCCAGATAATAGGGAAGATGCTATGGTTAATACTATTAAGATTCCCCAGGTAATAATTGCAGTTTTGTTCATTTTAAAAAAGGAGATAAATTACCGGAAAAAGGAGCAACCAAATCAAATCGCACATATGCCAAAAAGTAGCACTAGCTTCTACATCTTCTATATTTGTGGTTGAGTTCTCTTTTTTAATTCCAAAATACACCGAAATTAAAATAGCCAAACCAACAATAACGTGAATTACATGAAACAAGGTTAACATCCAATAAAAACTAAAAAAGGTATTATACCCCATGTTTAAACCTGCTTCTAACTTTTCATAATATTCAACTCCTTTAAGTCCTAAAAAAAAACTTCCTAATACTATAGTTATGATTAAGTATTGTTTGGCTTTTTGTTTGTTTTTTAGTTTCAAAGCTTTAACACTTAAAGCCATAAACAAACCGCTGGTTAATAGGAATATAGTATTGACCATCCCATAAGCGGGGTTTAATAAAAGTCTTGAACTATGAAATGATTCTGAATCTTTAATATTATAGTAAACCATTGCTAATAATGCCAAACTAAAGGTGATTAGTTCTAAGTAAATAATTATCCACATTAGAATCCCTCCAGGTGGATAATAAATGTTTTTTATGTTTATGCTTGCAGTTGTTTTCATATTAATATGAGTTTAATCCCAGTCCAATAAACGTTTTTGCCCTTCTAGTTTTTGAATATCAGTAATGTCTTGAGACATCTCAATTACTCCTTTATATTCTTTATTATTATTTCTAATAGCAAAGTATCTGATATGAATTATTCGACCTTTGAAATTAAACCAAAACTCAGCTACATTTTTAGTTCCAGCCCTAAACTCGTCTACAATTCTTAACACCATATCCACACTTTTGGGTGGGTGGCAAAAACGAACTTCTCTACCAATAATTCCTTTGCTTCTTGGAAAAACTCTATCATCTCCTCGGTTGTAAAATATAACCTTATCGTTTTCATCTACGTAGGTGATATCTACAGGTAAAAAACGTAGTAATAGGTTTACTTGGCTTGGTGTCATATACCCTTCATCATAATGAAAAGTATCTTCTAATGAGAATGATAGTTCACGCTCAGTAAAATCGTCACTCGGATGAACATAAGTAGTTTCTTTGGCAGGATATGGTGTAGGCTTCTCTAATAACATCCATCCCATTTCTTCATCACCTATATAAAATTCTTTCCACTCGTCTTCTGTAAGCATTTCCATAGCTTTAGGAAAAAGTCTCATGTCTTCAATAACTAAAAGGCGTTTAATTCCTTCGATTAAATACGGTACGTCTTCAATAATCATTTCCGTATTTCTTTCTGAATTATGAGTATTTAACAAGCGTATCTGATCCCTTAAATTATCATGAAAAGACCACATACCTTGACTCGGTCCATTCCATCCGTGTTTTTCTAAATATGGAAATAACTGATTTTCTTTTCTTGCAAATCGTTTTTCTATAGTGGTTAACTGATTATAAATATTAAAGTATTTCTGAAAATCTTCAGCAACATCAACATCATATAGTTCTAATAAAAGCTCTTGAATTAATTGTCCTTCATCATAATATACCTTTATAGGATGTCCTTCGGGTAATTTTTCAACTTCTGGTAAAAATGAGTTCATTTATTTTTGATGTTTTATTTTTTCGTACAGTTTTACTAATGATTGTAATAACTCTACTGGGGTTGTTAAAATTTGATAATGATTTTGCCCAAACATTTGAGGTAAATAATATTTTGCTTGCGCTTCAATAGCTAGGGCATAAGAATTAATGTTTTTCTCGTTTAATTCTCTTAAAGCTTGTTTGATATCATTTATACCATACTTTCCTTCGTATTTATCATAGTCATTAGGTTTTCCGTCAGAGATAAGTATCACCCATTTATTTTTGGTATTTCGTTTCTCTAATAGCGCTCCAGAATGTCTTAAAGCCGGACCTATACGTGTATAACCGCTAGGTTCAATGGCTCCAATTTTAAATTTGGCTTTGTTCCAATTATTATCAAAACCTTTCATGGTGATATAACTAGAATGGTTTCTGGTTTTTGAATAAAAAGAATTGATAGAAAAATCGATGTTAAACTCATCTAATATTTCACCAAATAGAATAGCTACTTGTTTTTCTACATCAATTACACGGTTTCCAGCAGCATAACCATCACTAGATAAACTACTATCTAAGAGTAATAAAATTGATAAGTCTTTTTCTTTTTTACGTTTAGATAAGTATATTTTTTCAGATGGAGTAAACCCTGATTTTACATCTACAAATAAATCAGTTATTGCATCCAAATCAAATTCTTCACCTTGTGTTTGCCTTCGTTGTTGCTGATATTTATTGTCAACGGTACTCAACATTTTTCGTAAACCGAGTAGGGTAGAGTGGTTTTCCGATAGTGCTTTTTTATAGTAGTCAACGTCTGTTTTTAAAATAGTCTTTGGGTATACTTTACAGAATTGGTCTTTATATGTACGTTTTGTATAATCCCACTCATCATAAGGCACAAAATAACCTTTTTCATTTCGCTCTGCACTCTCTGCAATAGTAGTATTTTCTACAAAGTCTGCTTGATAAACGGAATGTGCAATGTCGTCTACACGAACAGTATATTTCATGTTTAAATCTTCAAGCGCATTTGCATGGTCATCTAGTTCATCTTCCCCATCCATATCTCTAAAGTTTCCTCCAAATTCATCTGCGGTTTCTACTTTTTCAAACTGATGTTGTAGTACTGCATCTTCTAATTGTTTTTCATCTATTTGAACAGAAATAATTTCCTCTACAGCATTAGCATTTAGAGTTGTTTTTGGTTGATCATTAGCTTCTTTTACTTTTTCTGAAAAGTTGTTTAATGTATTTACTGAAGCTTCTTCTGCTGTATTTCTCATCCATTTACCATAAATGAAAGAATAGTCAGGAGAAGTATTCTTTTTTGCTTTTACGGTATAGTATTGAATGAATTTTTGATAATACTTTTGGGTTATTGGAAACTCGTTAAATAAAAGCTCTAAAATTTCTGGATAACTATCTAAAGCGTGCTTTTGTGAATCTTCAAGCGTATGTTCAATTTCATCCTCCCAGTTTAGATTTAAATTCTTTTGAACTGATAAATACAGAACTCTAAATAAGTAAAAAGATATGTTTTCTTCAGAGGTATTAAACTCAGCATATGTTGTTGGTAAAAAAAAATTATTGTTTTTATATCCGCCTTCTCGTTCGGCAGGATAGATTTCTACAGACTTTCCTGTTATAGCACGTGCGAAAATGGTTAAACGAGGTTTTATATCATTTAAATTTACGGCATAGGCTATACTAGCATCTTTTATTTTCTTGCGTCGTTTAAAATAATTCGCAAATTTTGTAAAGAGATATTCATCCGGTTCAAATTCAAACATAGCTCAGGGGCTTCAATGTTCATTATTCAATGCTCAGTAACGTTACTTAATTAACTATTAACTGACACTGTTTATTTTTAACTAATTATATCATCAGGTCACACAAGTCATTAAGGGCACTAATCACCTCTAAATCATCTGTCAATGGCTCTACAACAGCAACGTGTACAGCTAAACGTTTTGGTAATCCAGATGTTATTAATTTAGCAGCATCTACTAATAACCTTGTAGACACAGTTTCTGTTAATCCTAATTCTGTTAAGTTTCTTATTTTATTAGCGATGTTCACTAATTTCTGTGCATCAGCTTCTTGTATATTAGTTTCGTTGATTACTATTTCAACTTCTTTTTTAGCAGTTGGGTATTCAAAACTAACGGCTACAAAACGCTGTCTAGTAGAAGGTTTCAGTTCTTTAAAACCGCGCTGATATCCTGGATTAAATGAGGCTACCAACATAAAATCGTTATGTGCTTTTACTGTTTCTCCTAATTTATCAATAAATAATTCACGTCTATGATCTGTAAGTGAGTGAATGGCTACAATAACATCTGGTCTAGCTTCTGCAATTTCATCCAAATATAAAATTGCACCAGTTTTGACGGCTATTGTTAATGGACCGTCCAACCAAACTGTTTCAGCTCCTTTAATAATATATCGTCCTATTAAATCAGTAGAAGAAGTTTCTTCATGACAACTTACCGTAATTAGTTTTTTATCTAATTGGTGAGCCATGAATTCTATAAACCGAGATTTACCAGTTCCAGTAGGTCCTTTTAATAAAAATGGAATTTTTTGCTTATAACTATGTTCAAAAACTTCTATCTCTTTTGCTATAGGTTTGTAATAAGGAGTTATTATAGTTTCTGAATTATTTATATGAATTGTTGTTTCTGTCATATATCTAGTTTTATAAAAAAGGCCTAAAAAGTAATTAGGTAAATTGTTTGAAAAAGATATTAATATAAATAGGCTTACTATTTGTTTTTTTGAGGACGCATTAAAGCCTATTTATAGGATTACTTTTTAGACCTATTTTTAATTTTTAACAGTTTCTAAAATTTTAGCAATAGTTTCATTATTATCTACTCCTAATCCTTCTTGCTGATGTATTAATTCTCCTTTAGGGTTAAACACGCTAATTATGTTAGAGTGTGAGAAGTCTATAGGAGATATCTCTTTGTATTTTACAGCCAAAACATTTGCAAATTCTCGTACACTTGTTTTGGTTCCTTGTAGAAAAGTCCAGTGTTCAGCATCCATTACATTTTCAATAGCAAATGCTTTTAAGCGTTTTGGATTGTCATTTTCTGGATCAATACTAACTAAAACATATTGTAAATCTGAGGTGTATTCTTTAGGTATTTTTTTTTCAATATTTCTCATGTCGGCTACTAGTCGTGGACAAGCTGCTTTACATGTGGTATATATCATTACCATTACTACTGTTTTTCCTTTCAGTTCTTTTAGTTCAATAGTTTTACCTTCTTCAGTATTCCATTTTGAGGTTAAATTGAAAATTGATTCATCAGAAATTTCATCATTTGAAAGTTCTTTTGAACTAGTGTTTTCTAAAGCTTTTAAATCCATCTTACAAACGGAACAACTTCCCATTGAAACAAAGGTTTTTTCTTCTTCACATTTCATTGGACATTGGTAAACGGTTTCTGCATTATCAGTTGCTTTTGAATTAGTATTACATGAAGAAAATGAAATACAAAACAGTAGCAATGTGAGTAGTAATTTTATGTGTTTCATTGTTGTTTCTTTTTATAGATTAAGTCCTTCATTCAATATTTTATCTCCAATTAAGTAGAAGTTATGCCATTTTAAAGTAAACTATTTCACACTGATAATTAGCATTCGTCACCCAATATAGCATGGTGCAGATTATCAGTGGTGAAATAGTACTTTTTTATAAAAAAACTAATGTGCGCTTTTAACCTCTCTTACATCATTTATAGAAACATTGGTTTTATTGTTACCCCAAGTACTGTATACGTACGTTAATACGTCCGCAACTTCTACATCAGTTAATGTTTGCTTTGTCATTACACTATTGTACTTCGTACCGTTTACAGTAATCTCACCTGATTTACCATGAACAACAACACCAATAGCTCTCTTAACATCATCATTTAAATAATCTGACTTGGCAAGAGGAGGGAACGCATTAGGAATTCCTTCTCCGTTTGCTTGATGACATGCAAAACATGTTTTGTTGTATAAACTTTTACCAGAAGCAATTTTATCTGCTAAAGATTTCTCTCCAACTGGCACAGTGACTACTTTGCCATCACTAGGCATTTCTTGAATTGTTCCTCCTTCTGGATGGTAGATTCCTTCTTGTGTAACACCAGAATACAATTGTTTGTTTTCTTCTCCTTTAACCTTTAACATTCCTAAAGCACCTTTGTTAAATGCTCTGAATATTGAGTGATCTACTAAAATAAAAGTTCCAGGAACATCTACTTTAAACTCAACAATTGCAGCACCTCCGGCAGGAACTAGTGTAGTTTGTACATTTTCATTAATTGCAGAACCACCTTCTACATATACTTTGTCAAAAATTTCTCCAATAACGTGGAAAGATGATACTAAATTAGGACCACCATTACCCATATAAAGACGAACAGTTTCACCAACATTAGCTGTAATAGCATTATCACCAGTTAATGAACCTACTTTACCGTTAAACACAACATAATCAGCATCTTCTTCAACAGCTTTTGTCATATCAAAGGCTTGTAATCCTGGTGCTCCGTTATCTCCTTTTGTATAGAAATCACCTTGCATGATATAATATTCTTTATCTACTTTAGGTAAACCTCCTTCAGGTTCTACTAAAATTAAACCGTACATCCCGTTTGCAATATGCATTCCTACTGGTGCAGTAGCACAGTGATACACATATAAACCAGGGTTTAAGGTTTTAAAAGAAAATGTTTTTTCATGCCCTGGAGCTACAAAAGAAGAAGTTGCTCCACCACCTGGACCTGTTACCGCATGTAAATCAATATTGTGTGGTAACTTGTTATCAGGATGATTTGACAAGGTAAATTCTACTTCATCACCAACTCTAGTACGGATAAAACTACCTGGAACTGAACCTCCAAAAGTCCAGTACATATATGTTGTTCCATCAGTCATGGTTCCTTCTTGTTCAAGAATTTCCATGTTTACAATAAGCCTCTTAGCTTTCCTATCTCCTACAGGAGCAGGAACGAATGGGGGAGCTGTTAATTCAGCATCCATTGTTCCTTTAATAGAAATTTTTGCAGGATCTTTTTGAACTATGTTTTTTTGATCACTTTTATCATTTTTACAACTTGTAGCTAGCACTAAAGCACCAAGTACAATAAATAGACTTACTTTTTTCATATTTAGTTGAGTTAAAATTAGTTTATAATTACATGTAACTTTAATAGTACCTCTTTAATATATTAAAGAGGTACTGCTGTTTTTATTAGTCATTTTTTACCTCTAAGGCTTCATCTGTAGGTCTACCGTGTTTATAGAAATCAATGAAATAAAGAATGATACCTGTTAAGAAGAGTGTTGCACATAGTATTAATACAACAAAATGGACTTCAATTTCTTTTTGAACAACCATAAAGTCCATCTTAAATTTCCTCTCTAAATATACTTGTGCAACTCCAGCAACACCAAATGCAACCGTCATTCCGATCATTCCAATATTAGAAAGCCAAAATGCCATACGCCCCCTAGAACTTTCATATAGTTTACGTCCAGTCATATTTGGTAAACTATAACTTATAATTGCTAATACAATCATTGCATAAGCTCCCCAAAACGCTAAGTGACCGTGCATTGCTGTAACTAAAGTACCATGAGTATATAAGTTTGTTTGTGGTAGGGTATGAGCGAAACCTAATAAACCTGCTCCAATAAACGATACTATTGCAGCTCCTAAAGTCCAATATAAAGCTAACTTATTTGGATGTTTTTTCTCACCTTTTCTATACATATTTACTGCAAATAGTGCCATAGCTAAGAATGCCAAAGGCTCTAGTGCTGAAAATATACCACCAACAATTAACCAAATTTTATTTACTCCAATATAATAATAGTGGTGACCTGTACCTAATACTCCTGATAAGAACGTTAGTCCTACGATTACATACAACCATTTTTCAATAACTTCTCTATCTACTCCTGTTAATTTAATTAATAAGAAAGAAAGAATACCTCCCATAATTAGTTCCCAAACACCTTCAACCCATAAGTGAACAACCCACCAACGGAAAAATGAATCTGTTACCTGGCTGTCAAATGGCAACATCCCTGGTAAATACAACAATGCAGCAAAGAAAAGTCCCATTGTAAGTACTAATGCCGTAGTTGTTCTACGTTTACCTTTATATAAAGTTGCTAAAATAATCCCTAGAAACAGCAGTACATTTACGACGACTAAATAATCAAGGCCATGTGGTATTTCTAAAAATTTTCTCCCTTCCCATATGTTAAAGTGAAAACCAACAATTGCTGCTACTCCTACAACTGCTAAACTTATGAGCTGTATATAAGCCCATTTTACACTTACTAATTCTATTTGTGCTTCTTCTGGAATTATATAATAAGCTGCTCCCATAAAACCTGATAACAACCAAACTACTAACAGGTTAATATGTACTGCTTTTGCTGTAT
>Ga0209291_1000161_pt1 | contig 66122 bp, 57 predicted proteins | sample GOMGulsemesocosm_FD_184633 | JGI IMG/M metagenome (GOLD analysis project Ga0209291, IMG submission 184633) | Methane-oxidizing microbial communities from mesocosms in the Gulf of Mexico - GOM9B Gulf of Mexico (SPAdes) (version 2) | ecosystem: Environmental > Aquatic > Marine > Cold seeps... | reverse complement strand
TACTCATAACAAAATATACTGGTATGCCAAAAGCGAAAATGTATAAAGCATAGATGTTATTTAAATTAAATAAGCGATCTAAACTTTCAGCAAAAGCAATACATAAAAGTGTAAGTAAAATTCCAAATCTGATTGATATTTTAAAAAGTTTATTTTTAAAGGAATTTATTTTCTCTATGGGTAATTCAATGATAAACTTAGCGCTTAGCAACTGTAGTGTCATTGCTAAAAACGATAAAATTAATAGTAGGGTAACCAACAACGCAACATTTGAAAATATTTCTGGTCCTAACCATCTACCTAAAGCTAAATTATATAGATAGTTTCCGGCGTTCACAAATAATATACTTATCATGAATTGTTGAGAAGCACTAAGTTTTATTTTATATTTTGAAAGAGTAATTATCATATTTCTATAAGAAATCTGATTTAACTACATATCTTAATTTTGTAGATTCTATAGCATCACAAATTTTCTTATTAGTTTTTCCAATTACATAAAAAATGATATTACTTTTAGCCGCTTTTTTATATAAGTTTACAATACAATTTACGCCTGATGTATCGATACTGTTTAGTTTACCTAAACTTAGGACAACTTTTGATTTAGTATTAAATAGTGATTCAAAATGAGATTTTAGATTTTTAGAGTTAGTAGAGGCTAAATCTCCTTTAACTTCAAATATTCCTTGGGTGTAATTAATTTGTAACATAATATTTTTTTTAGATGTTAATACTCCAAAGATCATATTTATCTCTCTTTTAATTTTTTCATATTCGATAGAATGCTGTTTACTGTAGATTAATGAACATGTTATAGCTCGTAACTTGTATATAACATTAAAGAGAAGTATTATGAGAAATAAAATAGTTAAATATAGTCTGGGTTTCTTATTATTAATAGTTCAAGTAAGTTTCGCTCAAGCCCCTATTAATAAAGGGTTTTTACTTTTGGAAAATGGAGATTTCAGTGAGGCTGAGGTCTTTTTTGAAAGATTCATAAAATCAGATTCATTAAATAAAACGGCTATATTATGTTATGGTAGAGCTGTAGGGTTGAACGGAAATCCACAAAAAGCAAAGGAGATTTTCGATAAGCTGTTATCTGATGATTCTAAGAATTTAGAATTCTTGATTAATTATGCAGAAGCATTGTTATGGAATAAAGAATATACTATTGCCCTATTGAAGTATATTGAACTTGAGAAGAGTTATCCTAAAAACCCAATTGTACAATTAGGTTTAGCAAATACGTATAGTAACCTTAAACAATATAAAAACGCAATAAACCATTATAATGGAGGGATAGCAATTGATAACAAAATTTTGGGTTTGTATATTGGGTTAGCTTATACACATCGTGCAAATAATCAAGATAGAGAAGCACTAGAGGTAATTGATAAAGGATTAATTATTGATGTCAATAATACAGTATTGAATGAGCTAAAAATGATGATTATAAAGACCTATAAAATTGCTGTAAATCAAAAAACTAATATTACTAATGATAGTGGCAAGAATACTGCGCAAAATGTAACAACATATATTAATGTTCCTATCAATACCAAAAATTCATTAGCAGTAGTCTATCAATATAGAAATACAGAAAACAAAATTACTAAGGATAGCGCAATTCAAAATACTTTTGGATTAACATTTAAAAAAGATTTAACGAATCAAATTGAGTTTATTGGTAATTTAAGTTATCTATTATCTAATGGAATGATTAAATATGATAATATAATTTATAGAGCAAAACTAGAAATGAAACCTACTTTTAATCAATCCATCAGTATTAATTATCAAAAAGAATATCATAATTTTAATGCACAACTTATTGATTCAAAAATTGCTCAAAATCATTTTTTCACAAACTATCATATTTTAACTAAGTGGAATATTGGATGGTTTACTCAATATTATTTCACTCAACAATCAGATGATAATACTAGAAACTTATGGTTTAACTCATTATATTATGTCATAAAAAAAGAGCGTGTTATTAAATTAGGTTTGAACACTCAAATAATTAGTTTTAAGGAGGAACGTCCGGAAATTTATTTTAGCCCAAAACAGTTTTCAGCTTTTGAGGGGTTTGTAGATGTTAACCTTTCAAAAACGAGGAGTAATTATATAGTAAATGGAAATTTAGCTTTCGGTTATCAGTACGTTAATAGAGTAAGGCAAAACAGTTTTAGAGGAGAGTTAAATTTAGGGTACAAAATAACTTCAAAGTTTACGGTAAACTCTTATGGAAGATACAGTAATTTATCATCAGGAACTGCAGCAGGGTTTGAATTTAATGAGTTAGGGCTTAAGTTTAATTACCTATTTTAATTTAATAAGTTTAGCCTGTTCATTAACTCAGGTCTGTTAGATCGACTTACAGGTATGACCTCTTTTTTAATAAGGACACTATTGTCTTCAATATCAACAATTTTTTTTATATTAATAATAAATGATCTATGAATTTTTAAGAATAAAGAATCAGGTAGCTTGTCTTCAATCTTTTTCATTGTTGTATGAACAATATGATTTTTAGTTTCAGTTTTTATATTGATATAATCACCTTTTGCTTCAATTAAATAAATATCAGGTATATGAATTTTTACCAAGCGCCTATCAATATTTACATACATTTCATTTACTTCTTCATTATTTGTTGATGGCTCAGCTTTTTTTGGAACGTCTACTTTTGTAACGGCCTTAATAAACCTTGGGAGCTTTATAGGCTTTACTAGATAATCCACTATACATTTATATTCAAATGCATTTAAAGCAAATTCCGAATCTGAAGTAGTTAATACAATATTAGGAGGGTTATTTAAACTATCAATAAAATCAAAACCATTTAATTCAGGCATATGAATGTCTAAAAACACTAAATCAATTTTATTATTATTTATAAATTGAATTGCATCTAGTGCATTATTAAATTGATCTACAACTTGTAAATGATCAAGTTTTGAACAGTATTGTTCAATAATGGCTCTTGCCATTTCCTCATCGTCTATAATAATACATTTCAGCATATTAAATTTCATTTAAATAATTATCTATTAAATCTAAAACTACAATAAAATCTTGATATGAGTCAAATTTTTTACGGTTCAATTCATTTTCAAGTTTCATGGCTGTTTCAAAGCCTTTTTTTAATCCAAACATATTTATTTTATGTTTCAATTTATGTACATTTTGTGCAGCAAGAACATATTGATTAGAGTCATAATTGGACAAAAACTCTTCCTTTTCTATTGGGAATTCTCTTTTAATTATTGAAATCAACTTATTTCTAAAAACAATATCATTTTCAGAAATTTCATCAATATAGGCTAGATTCGGGATCATGATTTATTACACTTTGATTGTTCTTTTGAGTTTAAGTTAATATTTTTTTGTCAAAAAAGTAGATAAAGATTTGTTTTATTTCAAGATAAAACAAAAATTACAATTAGTCCATATTAAAGGTTCATTCATCTACATTATATACGATCCAGACTAAATAATCTAAAAAGATTAACTTATCTAAATATCTTTAAGTATAATCTTAATATATATATAGTTTATGAGCTTTTCTAAAAACTGCACAAGGGTATTATTCTTATTTGCCATATTGATTAGTTATGCAACTTATTCTCAAACCGTACCATTCAACTGTGATTATTATGCCTATCTATTTCAATTTAATGATGTGTATTCTGTCGATTTAGCATCGGGAAGCTCAAGTCTTGTTGCTACTGATATTACTACTGGAAATATTAATGCTGCAGGATACAATTCAAAAGACGGCTATATATGGGGTTCATTAAGTACACCTAGTCAGTCAATTGTTAAAATTGGTAAAGATTTTGACAATACAACCTACACGTTCACTGAATTACCTACAGCAAATCGTTATATTGGAGATATTAATTTAGATGGGGTTTATTACTTAAAACCTGGAGGTACAACATACTACATGATTGATTTAGACCCAGCCTCTACAAACTATTTGACTTTTGTTGGTTCAGGAACACTATCACAAAACATAAGTATACATGATTGGGCTTTTAATGCTATTGATGATATGATTTATACTGTAGAGAAAAACTCTAATATTCTTTATAGAATAAATACCTCAACAAATGTTGTAGAAACTATTGGTGAAGTTCCTATTCTATCAGGAAACAGTTATACCTATGGAGCTGTATATTTTGACTTAGCTGGGAATTTCTACATCTCTGCTAACCAAACAGGAACTGTCTATATTGTTAATGATGTTGCTAATTTAAATAACGGAGACACCATAAGTTCTAACATATTTGCCTTTGGTCCGTCAAGTAGTAGTAATGATGGTGCAAGATGTCCTACGGCAGCTGTACCTGTTGAAGATTGCTCTAACGGAATTGATGATGATGGCGATGGTTTAGTAGATTGTGACGATCCTTCTTGCTCTGGAGTTGCAGAATGCCCTACAATAGACCCACCTACTTCTGGTGGTAATGAAGGAGGATTAGAGAGTAATAACCGTTTGTCAGAACAAATTAATAAAAGAAATTACAATAGAATGATTTCTAATTATTCATTTAAGAAAGAGAATGCTAGAAAGTTGATAAAAACAAATACCTATGCTAGTAAAAGTTTAAATTCAAATTTTATACTAGAGGATTTTATACCACTTAATGTTATTAATGAAGATTCAGCTATAGACTCTTCTCCATTAGATTTAATTAATATTACAAATGCTACGGATTTAATATCTGTAGATTATCAAAAGAATAATGTAACCATTGCCTCTATATTAGCTTTAAAAACAGATAATGGTGTTTATGAACACACTAAATATATTTGTGATAGGCTATTAGGAGCAGAGTTACTATCAGTATCTACTATTCAAATACGCGATTATCATTTTATTAAATCAATTATTAAAAACATTGATGGTGGATTTGAATTTGTTTTAAGTCTTTCAGCCAAAGAAACTGATAATGATCAAAATTTTATAATTGAGAGTCATTGGAATATAGATAAATATGAAGAAAACATTCCTTATTATAATTTTCAAATTTGGGCAAGTTCACCTGATAACTTACTACTTTTAGGTAATGAAGTAATTAATTTATTAGAGGTTCAAAAAGGCATAAACTCTTATGTTTTATCTTCTCCACCACCAGTTTTTGTAAAAAAAGGTTCTTATAAAAATGGAGTATTAAATTTAAATATAATCAATTCTAATAATTCTGATGCTATCTTATTTGATGCTGGCTATAGAGAAACAGAAACAAGTAGTTTGTTTTCCATGTCGTCAATAATTAATTTAAACGAGAATTACATTACTGATTTAGATATACCTACAGGAAATTTATTTGATCTAGGATTTAGAATTGGGGATGGAATTCAAACACCAGATGATTTGTTTATGTCAGATGGGCCTTGGGGTGTAGATGATGATGCTTCTACTACACAAATATTGGATTATGAAATTAATGTAAATGAAACAGTTTCTTTGGAAAATGAATATTTAATTGAACGTAATCCTTACTTGAAGGCTCAAACTCAAGAATATATTTCTATTTATAAGGCGTTTACACCAAGGTTTAAACCAGTAGACTTATCTAATTATAATACTTTAGAATTTAATGCAAAGGGTACTGGGGTATTGGAAGTTAGGTTTATCAAAAATAGTATTAATACATGGGAGAATCAATATATGGCTGCAGTAGAACTATCTGATGAACTCCTTACGTATCAAATTCCTTTTACGAATTTTGAATCTACTAATACTGAGGGTATGGTTTTAAATGATGTAGTTACAATTGTTTTTACATTAATTTCAATTGATGGTTCAATGCAAACAAAAGAAGTATCCATTGAAGAGTTGAAATTATTAGAATTTGAAACTTTAGGAATAAATAGTTTGAATTTGACCTATTTAAATATTTACCCAAACCCAGTTGAAGAATTTGTTACTATTGAATTTAAAAGTGATAAAAAAAATATTGGTGAGGCTATTATTTACAATCAATTTGGACAAAAAGTAAAGGGAGTACCTGTTTCTATAATCAATGGGAATAACTTCATTTCTTTTGAATGTAATAATTTAAACCCCGGCTTATATTTTTTCACTATTCAAAGTGATTATATCAGACATAATTCTATAAAATTAATGGTTAAATAACATTGCCATTCACCTACACAAAACTCCCATTCATCTACAGTTAAATTACATTAAACGACTTTATACATAAAAATTAAACTTTAAATCTTAACTTTTAGTAAATAAATTAGAAAATGAGATTAACTATCTTACTTGTCGAGGATGACGAAATAGAAAACTTAAAGTTTGAAAGAGCTTTTAAAAAATTGGGTTATAATCATAAGGTGATTAATGCAAGAAACGGAGAAGAAGCATTATCTTTATGTGAATTTGAGCACCCTAATTTGATTTTGTTGGACTTAAATATGCCTAAAATGAATGGGTTAGAGTTTTTATCTTTATTAAAAAGTGATGAAAATTTAAAACATATCCCTGCAATGATACTTACAACTTCTAATAACCATAATGATATTAATAATGCCTACAAAATAGGCGTTGCTGGTTATGTTATAAAACCATTACGATATGAAGCCTATGTTACTCAAATAAAACTCATAATAGACTACTGGAGTATTAATGAACTTGTAAAGCGATAAATTGAAAAAACATTTATGCAAACACAAATAAAAAATATTGAAATTGAAGAATTAAAAAGCGCTCTGCAAAAAGCAGAACTAGCTAGAAAAGAAACAGAACAAATACTTGAAAATAAAAATTTTGAACTACATAAGACTAATCAAAAGTTAGCCTCTACCAATAAAATGATGGAGGCTTTATTAGATGACCAATCTACTCAATTAAATGCTATTGTAAACAATTGCTCATTAGGAATTGTTTTAACCGAAAACGGTAATTTAATTAAGGTTAATAACGCTTTTGAAAATATATTAGGATATTCAGGGTCTGAATTAAAAAAAATGACCATTAAGGATTTAACTCATAAAGATGATTTATTTAACTCATTAAAATATATTAAAAAACTAGAAAAGGGGGTCATCAATGATTTTTTAATAAAAAAACGATATCGGAGAAAAGATGGTAATTATATTAATTGCAAAACTAATGTAAGTGCTATTAGAGACCTTAAAGGGAAAGTAAAGTACCAAGTAGCCATAATTGAAGATGTTTCCGTTTCGGACCAGCATATTAATATGCTGAAAGCTATAAATTTATTATCTATATCTATTTTAGGTAAAAATAATTTGTATGATATCAGTTGGGAAATAGCTAAAAATACTGCTAATCATTTAGGCTTAGAAGATTGTGTTATTTATACTGTTGACACTAAGAATAAAATCTTGACCCAGGTTGCAGCTTATGGCGATAAAAACCCCGAAGGGTATATAATAAAGAATACTCTAACAATTCCTATTGGTAAAGGCATTGTAGGGTCAGTAGCATTAACAGGAAAAGCTGAGTTAATAAATGATACCACATTAGATAAGCGATATATATTAGATTATAATGAGAGATGTTCTGAATTAGCTGTTCCTATTATTGTTAATAATAAAGTTATTGGTGTAATAGATTCAGAACATAGTGAGAAAAACTATTTTAATAAAGAACACCTTGATACTTTTACAAACATTGCAAATTTAGCTGCAGCACAATTTAATAATGCCATAAGTCTGTTAAAAGAGGATGCTAATAAAGCTGAAAAAAATAAATTACTTACAAAACTAGAAAAAAGTAATATTGAATTGAATAATTTTGCCCATGTAGTTTCCCATGATTTAAAATCACCTTTGAGGAGTATGTCTGCCTTAATTTCTTGGATTCATGAAGACAATCAATACCTTTTTAACCAAGAAACTAATGATAATTTCGAGAAATTATTAAAAAAAGTAGATAAAATGGATCATTTAATTAATGGAATCCTTAAATATTCTAGCATAGATAAAACCAATTTCACTTCTCAAAAAGTTGATTTACATGAACTAGTTACTGATATGATTGATCTTATTTATATCCCTAATCACTTTTCAATTAGAATTAAAACAAAATTACCAACTTTTAAATCTAATAAGTTTAAACTACAACAATTGTTTCAAAACTTAATTAGTAATGCTATTAAATACAATAACACAAAAAAAGCAGAGGTTATAATCGATTGTGTAGAGCAGCCTAAGTCTTATCTCTTTTCTATTAAAGATAATGGAATTGGGATTGATCCAAAATATCACAAAAAAATATTTGAAGTTTTTGAAACTCTTGAAGAGTCTGATGAGAACTCCACTGGTATTGGATTATCTATCGTTAAAAAAATAATTACAATGCTTGATGGTAAGATATGGTTAGAAAGTAAATTTGGAGTTGGAACAACGTTCTTTTTTGAATTAAAAAAAGAAACCCCGAAAGCATAAATGTTTCGAGATTTCTCAGGATTGCATATAGGGTTTAAAAGCTATATGAATACCATATTTTTGCTAATTTGAAGGGTATTTGAACACTATCCTTAATACCTAGTTTTGAATCATCAACATGATTCCATTTTTTTAATGGATGTTCTTTTATATATTCCATAATGTTTTTATTACTGAAATGTATTTTTAGTCTTAAAAACATTTCAATATCAAATAACCATTTGCTTTTAAATTTTGAGTTATACATTACAGGAATGTATTTTACTCTAAATACTTTAGCTCCACATTGGGTGTCTTTAATAGGTAATTGTAAAATTAGTTTTATAAAAAGGTTAACGACTTTAGAAAAAAAATTCCTAAGACTATTTCTATTTATGTTATTTTTTTGAGAATCACGAGAACCAAATACCATAATTAGTTTTTTTTCAAGTTTTAAATTTTCTAATAAGTCGTTAAACTCTTCAAAATCTGTTGATAAATCAGCATCTAAAAAACCAACATATTTTATTCTTTTTAATGAATATAAAAAACGGGAACCAGCTCTAATTGCTGCAGCTTTTCCTTTGTTTTTTTTCACATCTATAATAGTTACACGTTCTTTAAACTCTTTTTGGAAAGTTGATAAAAGGTTTAAAGTATTATCGGTGCTGCCGTCATTAACAAAACATAGTTGAAAATCATGATATGTTTTTAAACATTTTTTAAAAGCACTTAAATTCAGTCTGTTCTCTTCATTATAGCATGGAATTATTATACCTACACTCATATCTTTTTTTTTAGAATTATATCCCTAAATTAGATATGAATGATGTCATTTCTTATTCATTTCGCTTGAAACTATTGTTGCTGTCGGTGAAATGACAATATCTGTAGGTTAGTTTAATTATACTATGCTTTACCTTTATAATAGTTAAATATGAAGTAATTAGTATATGAAAAAATCTGTAAATAAATATTTGGTTTTAGCAATTGGTATAGCCCTAATATTTCATGGTAGTGCTATCTTTTTTACTTTGGAAAAAACTTATGATGCCTTAATTCATTTATTCTTTTCAGAACATTATGCAAGTAATTGGTTTTCTCCGTGGTCATATAAATGGTATACGGGATTTACTGTAATGAGTTACCCTCCTTTAGTACATCAATGCTTAGCGTTATTATCTTTCATAGCGGGTTTTAAATTTGCATTATATACATTCTCATTTGGAATAATTATTTTATTTGTATCAGGAGTTTATCGTTTTAGTTTTCTTTTGACAAGAAATAGTAACTATGCTGGTTTTGCAGCCTTGTTCTCTGTGTTTTCATCAGTATTTATTGAAACATTACACCTCTTTGGGCAATTACCAACACTAACTGGAATTGCTTTGTTAATGCATTCTTTACCAGAGATTTACAAATGGATAAAAACAAACGAAATAAAATATCTTATTTCTTCATTATTATTAATGAGTATTATGGTTTGTTCTCATCATGTAACCCCTATTTTCGGAATGATCTTTTTTGTGTTTCCTGTTTTAGGATTAGCAATATTTGATAATTGTAAAGAAGAATTAGGGTCATATGCAGAAATCAGATTTAAATATTTCGTTTCAACGTTATTTAAATCAATAAGGCAAATTGTTTTATTTGGTTTTGGGTCATTATTTTTGATGGTTTTCTGTATTCTTCCTTATTGGATTAATACTAAAAACAATCCTATAACCCAAGTTCCGATACCTCATGGATCTCGGGATGATTTTTTAGAAGTTTTATCGTCCGGATTGGTGTTTTTTATTATTCCGTATGGAATTACATTAATACTCTTGCCTTATATTCTATACCGAATTTTTAGCAAGCGATTATTGTTTTTTGGGTTGTCATTTAGTATGTTGTTCCTATTAGGAACAGGCGGGACAACGTCAATTCCTAAATTAATATTAGGTGAGAATGCCTTTTCAATATTAACATTAGATCGTTTTACATTTTGGGCGGCAATTATGAGTTTTCCATTTATTGGTGAGTTTTTTTATAGGTTAGCAAAAACTGATTATAAAGACTATTTAGTATTAAAATTTGGGGTAAGATATCATAACTTTTGTTGTTTGTTAATTGGTTCTATAATTACTTTTTTTTCTGTTTTTACGCTTAATATAGGAACGTTTAGACCATCACAACCTCAGGCTTTGAAAATGCTTCCAATAGTTAATTTTTTAAACCAGGATATGCATTATAAGTGGCGATATCTAACATTAGGTTTTGGTGATCAGATGGCTTGGTTATCGTCACAAACTCAAGCGTTATCTGTTGATGGTAATTATCATTCAGCAAGACGTTTACCTGAATTGACAACTAAAGCAGTCGAGCGGTTAGAAAATTCTAAATATAGAGGGGTTGAGGGAATTGGATCTTTACAACAGTTTTTAGCAAATCCTGAAAAATTTAATCTAAAATATATATTTTCAAATGATAAATTTTATGACCCTATTTTGTATTTTTCAGGATGGAAAAAACTATCATCGTTAGAAAATAATGTTATCGTTTGGGAGAAACAAAATGTAAAACCCTTAGCTTTAATTATACCAAAAATTGATGTGCCAAAATATCAAAAAATATTATGGTCAGTTGTTCCAATTGCTATATTAGTAATATCATTAATATGGTTTTTATTTACTTTTTTCTGCGCCACAGAAAAGCAAAAAGAACATCAAGTAGCAAATTCTTTAAAGTTCTCAAAACCGCTTATGTTCTGGAATTGTATATTATTGGTTTGTTTGTTTTTTGGTATTTATAAATTTTATATAAAAAACACATCACAAATTAGTCCTGAAAATGTAGTAAAAGCATATTACAATGCGATGGATTTTAAGGAGTTTGAAAAAGCATATACTTATTTAAATATAGGTTCAGAAAAAAAAATAGATCAATTTATGTTGGAGATATCTGTTACTGATGGTCTGCTAAGTTCATACGCTAAACTAGACGAAATTAGTACTGAGATTATTCAGCAATCAAAGGATACAGTTGTTGTAAAAACAAATACTACTTGGATTACTTCTTTAGAAACTATAAATAAAGAAGATAAAATTATAACTGTTTATAAAAATAATAAGTGGTTTATTGTTCCAAAAGCAGTTAATCCATATATCCCTTCTAATCAGTTTTTTAATACAATGTCTGTAGAGTTTTATAATCAGGGAAGAAGAAAAATAACGACTCAACAAACACATCATGAAGATATATTACCTCAACCTGTTTTGAATTTTCAAGAGGCTAAACTAATCATGAAAGACTCAACTTATTTTGTTATTGGAACAATACAAAATATAGATTATTTCCCTGCTGCAATTAGTTTGAATGCTATACTATATGATAATCAAAATAATGAATTAGCTATCTTCAGTACCAAGTTGGATAGCAAACATAAACTAAACCCTATGGAGCAAACTTCTTTTAAAATTGAGTTTGAAGAAATTGCCTGGATAGATTCTGACAAATCCAATGAGAGTTTTAATCCAAAAGAGTTACATCCGAAAACATTTAAAACGCCTCCTACTCATTTTGTTTTGCATGCCTCGTCAACTGTAGCAACTAAAGACCTGTATCAAGCAGTACAATTAAATGATATTAATATAAATAAAACATTAATTAATGGTATGTTGTTTAACTCAGGGAGTAAAGAGGTTACAATACCACAATTATTAGTTTCTCATTATAAGAATAAAAAATTGATTTGGGTTGATCATCAATTTTTAAAAGAAAGTATTAGACCACATAGAAATTTGAATTTTAAATATGAGTTGAATGATATGTCTGGTATAAATGTAATTCTTAATTCAACAGACAATTGCTATGTAAATGGAATTGAAAATAAAGAAGCTTCATCCGATAGAAAGCAACATTTTTCCGTAGATAAATTGAATAATGATTTAATTAAAATAAATTCAAACGAGCAATTAAAAATAAGTTTTAATAATTTTATAGGAAATGAATAAAGTCATTTACCTACAGAAAACTTGAATCTAACGAATCATTGTTGATTGTTAAACCACTAAAAAGTATCTTTTAAGTATGAATAAAATATTTATATATATACTACTAATTTTATTATTCTCTTGTAAAAACAACAAGCAAGAAATATCCGACATAAAGGTTATAGATATTAAATGGATAAAGCAACCAAAGGATGTAATTGTTGGTGATACTATTGAGTTTATTCTAAAAAATAATTTAGCTAAAACAGCCATTATGGTAGTTAAAAGCACTTTTGGATCCACTATTATAAAAGGGGTGTCAAATAATAATATGACTAATTTTAGTGTTCCAAAACACATGATTTTAAGAGCAGGTGTATTAAATTATTATATAATACATCAAAAAAAAAATATAGCTCAAGGTAATGTATTAATTCAGCCAAAAAAAGAACTAACCGTTTTAGAGACTTATTTTGGCCCTCAACACGTTATTGCTTCAAAAGATGATTTTTCGATACTTGTGACTATTCCTACAGATATTTATGACAATCCTAATAAAGTATCTTTTTCAACTTTTGAATTATTTAAGGGTGTTGAAGAAAAAAGTAGGAATGATTTATCAGAAATTATTCATCATAGGAAAGTTTTTAGCAAAACCAAAACAGGTAAAATATTTATTCATTCAAAAAGTGATTATATAACTTCAAAAGAATTTGAATCCACAATACTTGCATCAACCCCTGTAGACTTTAAAATAGATTTTAATAGGAATAATTCTTATGCTGATGGAAAGGAATTAACAACATTAACAACGTCTGTAATAAAAGATAAGTTTGGAAATATTATCGAAAACGGAACGCTTGTATCTTTTGTTTTAAAAGGGGATGATAAAATGCTTAAGGTACACGGAAAAACTATAAATGGGATAGCAAAATCACTTAGTTTACATCCTGAAAAAGCACAAGATTTTGAAGTAACAGCATATGTAAATGGATTTGCCAAAAGCAATAGTATTAACATTGCATATAAATTAAAATAATACGTAAACATAACTAATAAACATATCAAAAGCTTATTAGTATAATGATTGTATTTATACTAATAAGCTTTTTTTAATTAATGTAAACCCTAAAGAATGCTTAACTCATTTTAAACGGTAATGTATATAATAAGTCTTTCTGTATAATAATTGTGCATTTGTTATGGTGTAAATAAATTAATTTTTAAAAGAGGATATAAATATTAGTTGTAAAAATAGCAATACTTTGTGATATTTTTTACATAGTTTTTTCTTTTATATGATGTAGGATTCGCGCTTATAAGTTGAATTCTGAAATAGAAAAAATATGCACTCCATTCAACTATAGGTTCCTTTACTTCGTCGAAATCTATATATTTTTTAATTTTTAAATAATAAATTTAAGTATAACTTAAAAAACATTATTATGAAACTTGAAATTCTTGCATTAAAACCTTTAGATTTTAAATTAGATTTGAATCGCATCCATTCTTATGCTGATGGTAAGGGATTATCAACGTTAACAACAGCAGTAATTAGAGATCAGTTTGGAAGTATAATTAAAAATGGAACAATAGTATCTTTTTTATTAAAAAGCGGATTTAATACACTTAAAATTTATAAGAAAACTATAAATGGTATTGCTCAAATACAATGCTTACATCCTAAGAAAGCACAAAAACTTGAAATTTTAGCCTCTATAAAAGGATTTGCCAAAAGCAATATTATTAACATTGTATATAAATTAAAATAATAGGTGAATGTATCAAGAAGACATATCAAACAAGTGAGTATAATTATTGGATTTATATTAATAAATTTTTTAATAGTTTCTATACTTTCAAAAATTTATTATGAGTTTAATTCTGGAGCGGATAGGAGTACTTCATTGCATATAGAATTAAAAAGTAATGATTATTATTTACCTAAAGTTACTTTCCAAACAAGTAATTCAAAAGGAAGAAAATTAAACTCGGAGGTTTTAAAAAATATAAAAAAAGATTACCTGAATGCTTGGTACGTTAAAAATTATGCTCTGAAACATAATGATATAGATTCTTTTCGTGATTTTTATACAGATTCAGCACAAGTAAAACTTACCGAAATGATTCAATACAATTATAAGAATAAAATTTCAGTAGAATCAACTTCTTTACAGCACAACCTTGATATTCAGTTTTTTTCTGAAGATGGGCAATTAGTTTTCCTGAAGGATGTAAACGTAGAAGAGATACATGATGTAAACCAAAATGGTGTATTTATTCATAAAGAACAATCATTTAATGATTATGATGTAGTATTACTATTAGAAGATGGATTCTGGAGAGTTAGACACTTAATTAAAACAAAACAGCAAGAAAAAAAAATAACTAAAATAGAATCTATTAAGCCATTGAATTTTACTATTAAAGGAATTAATTATTATCCCCAAAAAGCGGCTTGGCTTGAATTTTGGAATCAATTTAATGATTCAATAATTGACGAAGATTTTAAAAAAATTAAAAAATTAAAACTTAATACTATACGCATATTTATACCGTATGAAGTATTTGGAAAGGCTACTGTGTCTAAGCAAAAATTAAATAATTTAAAAACAACTTTAGACCTCGCAGATAAGAATCAGTTAAAAGTAATTCTTACATTTTTTGATTTTTATAGTAATTATGGAATTTCAGATTATACGCTATGTGATCGTCATTTAGAACAAATTATAACTGAAATAAAAGAACATAATGCAATACTACAATATGATATTAAAAATGAACCAGATTTAGATTTTAAAAGTCATAAAAAAAATAAAGTTTTGAATTGGTTGAGGTTTATTTCTGAAAGGATTCAACAATATGATAATAAAACACCTATAACTATAGGCTGGAGTTCAGCTGAACAAGCACACCATTTAAAAGATGAAATAGATGTAGTTTCATTTCATTACTATAAAAAACCAAATAATTTTTTTGAAAGTTATAAAAAATTAAAATCAAAAACAGACAAATCAATTATAGTACAAGAATTCGGAAAGCATTCTTATAATAGTTTTTGGTTTCCGTTTAGTAATACCGAAGTAAGTCAAGCTGCCTATTATAAAGAAATGCAAAAACAATTTAAATTAGTTGATAGTATAAACTTTGTGAGTTGGACTTTATATGATTTTCCAAAAATAGACGCCTCAGTTTTTGGTATCTTGCCTCATAAAATTCAACCACAGAAAAATTATGGTATAATTGATGTACATGGAAATTATAAGGAGGCTTCAAAATTTGTATTAAACTCAAATGAAAAGATTGATGTAAATAGTTATAAATATTTCAACAATTTTTTTGTCTGTCTTGTTTTAACCCTTTTGATTACTATAGTTATTTTTGTAAAATACAAAAAAATAGAAAAATAGAACAGCTCAGCTATACGCTTTTTCCTTTCGTCGAAATCTATAAACCTTATAGCCTTTTATATGGTAATTTTAAGTATAACTTAAAATTTATTATTATGAAATTAGGTATCGTAACAGCTTTCCCTCCAAGTAAAGTAACATTAAATGAATACGCATATCATTTGGTGAAAAATTTTGTTAAAAACGAATCAATTGAAGAAGTTATATTATTTACTGATAAAACTGTAGGGCAAAAAACATTAGACTTTCCGTATTCAGAAAAGGTTATAATAGTTGAATGTTGGAGTTTTAATAGCTATAGTAATTTTTTTACAATATCAAAAGCTGTAAAAAAAACAAAACCAAACTACATGTTATTTAACTTGCAATTTATGAAATTTGGAGATAAAAAAATTGCAGCAGCCTTAGGTTTATTACTACCAATATTCATTAGGTTTTTAGGATTTAAAACGACAGTTTTAATTCACAATATTTTAGAAACAGTTGACCTAAATAGTTCAGGTTTTGTGAAAAATAAATTATCAGATTTTTATTATAAGAGTATTGGTTATTTTCTTACTAAGCTTATATTAGGAGCAAATACAGTTGCGGTTACAATACCTAAGTATAAGCGTATTTTGGAAAGAAAATACAAAGCAAAAAATGTAGTTGTTATCCCTCACGGAACATTTGAAATACCAGATATACCAAAATATAGAGTTCCAAAAGGCGCAAAAAAAATATTAGCTTTTGGTAAATTTGGCACTTATAAAAAAGTTGAGATTTTAATTGATGCTGTAAAACGTGTTCGTCAACGTACTGGAGAAGTTCTGGAAATTGTCGTTGCTGGAACGAATAACCCTAATACACCAAATTATCTTCAATCTGTTAAAAGAAAATATAAAAATTTAAAAGGATTAACTTTTACAGGTTATGTTGCAGAAGAAAGGGTAGCGACATTATTTGAAGAAAGTAGTGTAGTAGTGTTTCCGTATACATCTACAACAGGGAGCTCTGGAGTTTTACATCAAGCAGGAAGTTACGGAAAAGCAGTTATATTGCCTAATATTGGGGATTTAAAAGAACTTATTACAGAAGAAGCTTATAGGGGTGAATTTTTTAATGTCAAAGATGTGGAAAGTTTAGCAATGGCTATTCAGAAAATTATATTAAATGATGTGTATAGAATTGAGTTAGGGAAAATAAACTATAAGGCTGCAACAACATTTCCAATGAAAAAAATATGTAACCTATATCTTAGTACTTTTAAAGAAGCAGTTTAGATGGGATTAATTAGTAGCTAGATTCTTATAGGTTAAAATAAATATATTCTATGATTAACGAATTATACCGTGTAATAATATCTAATTTTAAGAAAAGGTATATACTTTATAATTCTATCTAATGATTTTATTGAAAGTTTGTGTAAAATCCATATTTTTACAAAAATTTTCAAATTCAATGAATAAACAAATCAAAATAATTGAATGCCCTCGTGATGCTATGCAGGGGATTAAGATGTTTATTCCTACGGAGAAGAAAATTAAATACCTACAATCTTTATTGAATTGTGGATTTGATTCTTTAGATTTTGGAAGTTTTGTATCTCCAAAAGCAATACCACAAATGGTTGATACTGCTGAAGTTTTAGCAGGTTTGGATCTTTCACAAACGAAAACAAAACTATTAGCTATTGTTGCGAACGTTCGTGGAGCTCAAGCAGCGGCGGAACATAAACCAATCCAGTATTTAGGATACCCTTTTTCGATATCGGAAAATTTTCAAATGCGTAATACGCATAAAACTATTGCGCAATCTATAGAGAGCTTAAAAGAGATTCTTGACATTGCTAATAAAACAGATAAAGAGGTTGTTGCCTATTTATCTATGGGATTTGGAAATCCTTATGGTGATCCTTGGAATGTTGAAATAGTAGGGAAGTGGACTGAAAAACTTTCAAATATGGGAGTTAAAATATTATCTCTTTCAGATACTATAGGTTCTTCAACACCTGAGGATATTAGTTATATTTTTTCAAATTTAATACCTCAATATTCTAATATTGAGTTCGGAGCACATTTACATACAACTCCTACATCATGGCATGAGAAAATAGATGCTGCCTATAAGGGAGGTTGTACTCGGTATGATGGTGCTATACAAGGTTTTGGAGGTTGTCCAATGGCAAAAGATGTATTAACAGGTAATATGCCTACAGAGAAGGTCTTGTCATATTTTACAGCGCAAAAAGCGAATACTAATGTTAGTCCTATGGCATTTGAAGCTTCTTATAACAAAGCTTCTGATATTTTTAATCAGTACCATTAGTCTTATTTTCAAGTGCTTATAATTCTTATTTAAAATAATTAAAAATAAGCTTTTTTTGTTTAAAAAGAGCATGTATATTTGCACCCGGAATTAACAATCAATAATTAATCTAAATAAGAATAAGATGAAGAAGATTACCCTTTTAGCAGCTTTATGTTTAACAGCTTTTGGTTTTTCTCAAACACCTCAAGATTCAACTAAAGTTGATATTTTACAGCAAAATAGTGCACAACGTATTTTAAGTAATACGATTAAGAAAGGAATTACCATTGGAGGATACGGTCAAATAGATTATAACCAACCGGAAGGGGAGAATGGAGAATTAGATGTTCATAGAATGGTTTTATTGTTTGGATACAGGTTCAATGATAAAGTGCAGTTTGTTACAGAAATTGAAATGGAACATGTAAAAGAAATTTACATTGAACAAGCATTTTTATCTTATAGTTTAACAGATAATATAAACCTTAGAGGAGGATTAATGTTGGTGCCAATGGGATTAATAAATGAATACCATGAACCAACAATTTTTAATGGAGTTGAACGTCCAGGAGTTGATAAAAGTATTGTACCAACAACATGGAGAGAAATTGGAGTTGGAGTATCTGGTAAATTAGATGATTTATCTTTAAAATATCAAGCATATATCTTTAACGGATTTACTTCTGTTAACGGAACTAAAGTTTTAGGAGGTTCTAATGGATTAAGAAACGGTCGTCAAAAGGGGGCTGAGTCAACTATAAATTCTCCAACATTATCAGGTAAAGTAGATTATTATGGTATTAGAGGTTTGCGCTTAGGAGCTTCTGCTTATTTAGGTGATACACAACCATTAGATGAAGTAGAGGATGATAGAGGGGCTAAAGTGATGGTGAAAATGTTTGGTGGTGATGCTAGATATTCTTATAAAAAATGGAGAGCTAGAGCGCAATATATTCAAACATTTATTTCAGGAGCAAAAGAGTATAATACATTAAATAGTTCAAATTTAGGTTCTAAAATGAATGGATGGTATGGTGAATTAGCTTATAATGTGTTACCAATAGCTAAAGAAAAGAAATTATATGCTTTTGCTCGTTATGAGGAGTATGATACACACCAAAGTGTAGATGGGTTTACTGCAAATGATTCTTATGATAAAAATGTTTTAACAACAGGATTATCGTTTCATATAGCACCTGGAGCAGTTGTAAAAGCTGATTACCAGTTTATTAATACAAAGGTTGATGACGATTCAACTGGAGGGTTAAACTTAGGTCTTGGAGTTTGGTTCTAAGCAAACATAATTTAAGTAGTTAGTCAATTGCATAAGCCAACTAATTTTTTAGAAATTAGTTGGCTTATTATTTTTAATAAATCTAAATAGTTGTTATTTTCGCGTAAGATATATTGTATATGATTCGATATTTTAAAATAATCATTTTTTTGTTGCTAATTGTGGCCTTAGGTTCTTTTGGTTTACCACAAAGAATCAATAAGAAAATAAACAAAGAAATCACTTTAGTTTTTGGAGTTGATGATTTTTCTACTAATATGATGACTATTTCTTCCGAAGTTAATTCATTATTACCTACCAAAATAAAAGAAGATAATTTATTTGAAATTCATCAAAGCGAGAAACTAATAGGATATTTTTATGTTGGAAAAGCTCCTAGTAAAACAGATCAGTTCGATTATATGGTAATTTTTGATAATGAATTAAACGTGCGTAAAGCAAAAGTTTTAATTTATAGAGAAGATTACGGTAATGAAATAGGTAGTAAGCGTTGGTTAAAACAATTTATAGGGAAATCATCTGATGATAATTTAAAATACGGTCAGAATATAGATGCTATTTCTGGAGCAACAATATCTGCAAACTCAATGACTTTTGCAGTAAACAGACTTTTGCAAAGTGTTAAAATCCTAAAAGAACAACATATTTTTTAATGAAGGTGAATTATATACAAACTTGGACTAAAGAATTAAAGTTACTTGTGGGTACATTTTTAGTAGTGTTAAGTATTGGTTTTTTTTCAGGATTAAGTTTCGTAGGAGAGACCTCTAGTTTTTCTTCTAATGGTATCCAAGAGAGCTACTTAGGTAATGAAAACGATGAGACGGCTGAGGTAATGAAGTTTGAAAAAACTGATAGAGAAATGCTTTCTATTGTTCACTCTCATATCTTATCAATGAGTATGATTTTCTTTTTGGTAGCACTACTAGTCTATCATGTAGAGTTCAATACCGCTTTTAAAAAGTTTTTAATGATAGAGCCTTTAGTGTCTGTAGTGACCACTTTTGGAGGGATTTATTTTCTTTGGAAAGGAATCCTTTGGATGAAGTATGTCGTAATGATTTCAGGTATGTTAATGACATTATCTTATACATTATCTATTCTGCTTGTTTTTTGGGCATTATTTAAAAAAAGAAATTAAGTACATGACAATAGCTGATTTAATAAAAGGAGATAAGGCAATTATAACCAGTTTTATAGTTGATGAAATTCCTTTAAAATTAATTGAAATGGGATGTATTGCTGGTAATTCGGTAGAGTTAGTACAGTCAGCTCCTTTAAAAGATCCTTTATATTTAAACCTTAACGGAACTTTTTTAGCTATTAGAAAAGAAACTGCTTCTCAAATTTTAGTAGAAAAAATATGAGTGAACTATTAAAGATTGCCTTAATAGGAAACCCGAATACAGGAAAAACAAGCTTATTTAATACATTAACTGGATTAAATCAGAAAGTAGGAAATTACCCAGGTATTACTGTTGATAAAAAAACTGGAAAATGCAAATTATCAGAATCTACAACAGCAGAAATAATTGATTTACCTGGAACTTACAGTTTAAATGCAAGTTCAGAAGATGAGAATATTGCAATAAAAATATTATCAGAAAAAGAAAATAGTAACTACCCTGATATTGTTGTCGTTATTGCTGATATTGAAAACTTAAAACGAAACTTATTACTTTATACACAAGTTAAGGATTTAGGTTTGCCAACAGTACTGGCTATAAACATGCAAGATGTAATGGCGTCTAAGGGAATTTCAATTGATATTGATGCTTTAGAAAAGGAACTGAATACCAAAATTGTATTAATAAGTACAAAGAAGAATATAGGAATTTCAAATTTAAAAGAAATACTGTTAGCATATAAATCTATTTCTCTGAAATCTTGTAACATTAGTGATACAAGTGTATTAAAAGATTCCAATTTAAATAAAAAACAACAACAACATAAGGATACCGTAAAAAGATATCAGTTTATAAAAGAAGCGCTACAAAACAACTATAAAGTAGAAATTCACAGAGCAAAAGGTTTTAGAACAAAACTAGACAGAGTACTTACACATAAAGTATTTGGGTATCTTATATTTTTCACGATACTATTTAATATTTTTCAAGCTTTATTTACATGGTCAGAATATCCAATGGAGCTAATAGATAGTTCGTTTGCTTTTTTGAGTGATTGGACTAAAAGTAATTTACCTGCAGGTGGGTTTACGCGTTTATTATCAGAAGGAATCATCCCCGGGATAGGAGGGATAGTGATTTTTATACCACAAATAGCCTTTTTATTTTTGTTTCTTTCCATACTAGAAGAAACAGGTTATATGAGTAGAGTAGTTTTTTTAATGGATAAAATCATGCGGAAATTTGGGTTAAGCGGAAAGAGTGTTGTTCCCTTAATATCAGGAACTGCGTGTGCTATACCAGCAATTATGGCTGCCCGAAATATTGAAAACTGGAAAGAACGATTGATCACTATACTAGTTACACCATTTACAACTTGTGCTGCTAGATTGCCTGTGTATGCAATTATTATAAGTTTGGTAATACCTAAAGGGAATTCTTTTTTAGGAATGAATAATCATGCTTTGGTATTAATGAGTTTGTATGTATTAGGTTTTGCTGCTGCAATACTATCAGCATATATACTAAATAAAATATTAAAAATTAAGTCGAAATCATATTTTGTAATTGAAATGCCTAATTATAAAATGCCTTTATTTAAAAATGTATTTTATAATGTATTGGACAAAACCAAAGCGTTCGTTTTTGGAGCAGGGAAAATAATTTTGGCAGTGTCTATTTTATTATGGGTTTTAGCGTCTTATGGTCCTGGAAAAGACTTTAATGAAGCTGAACGTATAGTTAAAGCTGAATACACTCATTTGGATGAAGAGGCCCTAGATACTAAAATAGCATCGTATAAATTAGAACATTCCTATATAGGTACATTTGGAAAATTCATTGAACCTAGTATTAAACCTTTAGGGTATGACTGGAAAGTAGGAATAGCCTTAATTACCTCATTTGCTGCTAGAGAAGTTTTTGTAGGAACATTAGCTACAATTTACAGTGTAGGTTCAGAGGATGAAGCCACATTAATGGAAAAGATGAAAAAAGAGGTGCATTTGGATACAATGAAACCTGTATTTGATTTTCCTACAGGGATATCACTATTGTTGTTTTATGCTTTTGCAATGCAATGTATGAGTACGGTAGCTATAGTTAAAAAAGAAACGAACGGATGGAAATGGCCATTGATACAAATGTTTGGTATGACAATTTTTGCTTATATTATAGCATTAGTATCATACCAAATATTACATTAATGGAATTGTTTCAAAACATATTAGTTGCAGTAGCTGCATTTCTTTCTCTACGATTTTTATATTTAAAGTTTTTTAAGAAAGATAAATCTTCGGATAAATCATGTGGGAATGATGGCTGTGGATGTTAAATACTGATTATCTAAACTTAAATGGGTTTATGATATTCTTTAAGAAAGTAGTATAATTCTCATCTTCTTCTCCTAATCCAAAATGTAATTTTTTAGTAACATCTTTTGATTTTATCAGCGTACCGAATAACCAATCCCAAATAGCAAACTTAGACCCCATATTTTTATCATAATGCTCAGGGTTACTACTATGATGTATTTGATGTTGAAAAGGGCTTATGAATATATTTTCTAAAACGGAAGTATAACTGAATTTCACATGTGAATGTCTTAGGTTTGATCCCCATACAAGAAATAGAAAATGAAACATATTTACACCTATAAAAGTCCATTTTTCTATTTGATGAACTGTGAGATAATTAAATATCCCAGTTACCAATCCAATTACAAATATTCCTCGAAAGTTATTGATAAGTAGTTCTACCGGATGAATTCTATATTGAGTTATTGGGTTTAAAACTGTGGCAGAATGATGTATTTTATGAAACCTCCAAAAGTAAGGGGATTTATGCATTATGTAATGTACCACATAGCTGCAAAAATCACCAAATACTGTTAAACTAATGGTGTATAATATAGTAATTGTAGTTACAGATAGTTGCAGTGTTGATTTCCCAAACAAGCTGTGTAAACCATCATTTACATAGTAGTTTAGATAATAACCATAAATTAGTAATGGCGCTATTAGTATTATTTTTATATAACTATTAAAAAATATAAAATAGTAATCAATAAATGCAGATTTACTTGCCCAAACCTTTTTATGAAATAGGTATTTTGTAAGTGATTGTATTCTTTTAGAGCGTTTGTAAATATATAAAGCTAGTAGAACTGAAGTAAAAAGATATAGTAAGTATATCCTTTTATCTTCAGCTTCAAAAACGTACATAAAAGGCATTTTAAAACCTTTTATTATAATACTTAGTATTTGTTTTAAATTATTAATCTCCATCATTATCATTAAAAGTAATTGTAGATCCTATTACTTGTGACATTTCAATTTTTATAAGAAACAACAGAGCTTCAAGATCTGTTTTTAGTTCGTTTATTTCTTCTACATTATTAACTAAACTACTATTCAAGCTAGGATTCATTGCATCTATTTTTGAAATTACAGAATTAAATTTCTCGTCTATTTCATTTGCTAGTTCCTCATTTCCTAATTCTATTAAAATTTTTCTATACCCAATTCTATAGGGAGTAAAGCTAAAATCACCAGTATAACAACGTTGTAAAGTAATAATATTGCTCTTAATCATCTCTAAAGAAAAATCACTTCTAAACGCTTCAAATTCAGTGTTGTCATTCTGATTGATAGCATTGTTTAGTTTTGACATAATTATCTCTTCTAATAAAGCTACCATGTTATTGATAATTTCATTTTGACTAGCAGAAATGCCTTCTTGAATATTTGTAACAAATCCATTATGATATGCAATCCATTGATTTAGAATAGTAGCTGAATTAGTATGTAATTCAGCTATACAAGCCGTTAAATAATCTAGCCTTGATGTCGAGTTTTGAAAAGTAGAAATAGTTGTTCCTTCATCCGAATTAAATAGCAAGTATTCAATGCCTACAATCCCTTTTGAAGATGAACCAATTGATGCAATATAACTCTCATTAATGGTTGTAGTAGTTGCAATATTATTTTCTATAAAGCTTGTGTTTACTGGCCAGCTATTTATTGTATAATGAATAAATGAGTTCTTAATAGCTCCAATATCATATAATTCACATTTTTTCCAAACTGAAGTTACAATTTTCCATTGTTGCTTTAATTGAATTAAATTATCAGAATTGATATCGTTTGAAAAGCTTAAAACTTCATTTGATAGTGTTTGGGTTTCTGTAGAAAACAACTGATGCAATGGAATAATTTCATTTTCATAAATATTATTCAACTGTTCTCTTTTATAATAATTATTAGTGTACTCATCAGAGGTTGTTGTACCGTCATTTTGACAACTTAATATTATACATGCTACAGAACTTATAATAACGATTATTAAATAATGTATTTTTTTCATATTGTTATAATGTGTTTAGGAAATCAATTATTTTTCCTCTGCTAATAGCGTCAAGGTTTTTAAATGCATGCTTGCTACTTTCAGCTTCACCACCATGCCAAAGAATAGCTTCTTCAATGTTTCTAGCTCTTCCGTCATGTAACAGCCTAGTATGTCCATTTACGGTTTCAATTAACCCAATTCCCCATAAAGGAGGTGTTCTCCATTCATTTCCTGTAGCTATAAAATCAGTTCTGTTATCTGACAATTCATCTCCCATATCATGTAGCAATAAATCTGTAAACGGGCGAATTGTTTGATTAGAAAGAGCGTCTATTGTTGGGTGGTTTCCTGTGACGATCTTGGATATATGACAAGAGTTGCAGTTTATTTGACTGAATAAAACTTTCCCTTCTTGAATGGATGTTTCGTCCCAATTTCTTCTTGCAGGAACCCCTAGTGTGCTAGAATATAAAGTTACATGATTTAGGTTGCTGTCTGGGATTTCTGGGGTTCCTCCATTAGGTAACGTAGTGCAATCAATTCCTGGGGGACAATTTTCATCAGGAAATAGAGTAGAGGTAATTCCCATGTCCCCATTAAAAGCACCTGCAACTTGCTGGCGTAAGTTGGGTTGGTTTGCTTTCCATCCGAATCGTCCTATTTTGGTGCTATTACTTGCTACATCCCAGACATAGTTTGGTCTTCCGCTAATTCCATCATTATTACTATCATTCTCATCAGTAAAGCTTAATAAGGTGTTTTCATCAATAGCTTCTAATAAACCCAACCCAATCATCTGATTAGCAACTCTGGGTGAAACATTAATATCATTAGCAATTGGACCGTACATTAAATTTGTAATATGATATATTGGTTTTTGTAAGAAATATGAAGTACCATCAGCATATTGACCTATTATATCTTGATAGCTTATTTCAAAAGCAGCTTCAGTAGTAATATTTAATATGGACTGGTCTTGTATTTGTCCTCCATAATTTGGATCATTTATAGTTCCTCCGTTATCATTAGTGCCAAAAATACTTAATCGCAATAGTAATCCATGATCTAATTCTCCAGTATATAAAGGTGGTCTTCCTCGTCCATCATCACCATGGCAACCTGAACATGAATGCGCATTAAACAATGGTCCTAAACCATCTCTAGCAGTTGTAGATGCTGGTGCTGTTACCCAATTTTGGTTGAATAATGAGTTTCCAACAAAAAAGTCTAAACTTTCTTGAGTATTTAAATTAGGTGCTTGAAGACTAAAAGCATTTTGAGAGAAATCAAACGTTGTTGTTTCTCCTCCAGAAAACTGTTCATTTGAATCAACTTCTTGAGGAATATAGACTTCATCATCTTTTGAGCAGGAAAGTAGTATTAAAAGTAGAAATAGTATTGGGAATAATTTTTTCATATTGGAATAAAATAAAATAAGTAAAAGCAAAAGAGCTAACTCTTCTGCTTTTACAACTTAAAAAGCATTTTTTTGAAGAAAATACGGAGGCATGTATTAGCTAAAAAAATAATGAATGCTATAGAATTTGGAGTGTTAACCCCACTAGTAGGAATAAAAACTAATTATTGAATAGTAATATTAATCCCTAAGGTAACACCACCTTCAACGAACTTATCTCCTAAAGTTTGTAATGCTGTGACAGCAGTTGCAACAAGTGGTCTTTGTCCTGCATCAGAAATTGCATAATCAAAAGGAGTAGCCGTTGCATTAACACTTGTTTCAGCTAATACTAATGCAGCTGTAACTTGAGCCCCTAATGTAGGATTAGTACTTGTAATGATATCTTCTAATGAAATACCTGATACAGTACTGTAACTACCTCTATACACATTTGCTATTCCTTGTAAGTTTAAACGTATGTCACGGTGTGTATTGTCACTAAAGCATGAATGTTCGTCTTCTTGATCTTGATTTGAATAAGCAACAAACATACGCTCTCCGGCTAATTCAGATTTTGAGAGCGTTGCAATTGCTCCTAATATGTTTTTTAATGCTGTGTCAGGATTTTCTGCTAAAAATGTAGTTCTGTAGTTTCCTGAAGGCTTCCATTCGTCCAACATTAATTGTAAATGGTCAATCAATAATTCCGCACATGCTACTAAGTAATCTCTACGTCTTGCTTGGTTTGCAGCCGTACCTCCATCAACGAAATCTGTATACGGACGTTGTCCTGCTTGCATTACAGAAGGAGCTGTTAAATCTTGTCCCCATAATAAAAATTCAATTGCATGGTAACCAACACTTACATTAGCATCGCCACCTTGTGTATTAAGTACTTCCAACACTGATTTTGATATTATTGGATATGTAACTAAGTCATTAATAATTCCTGAATTTGCTGCACCATCAACATAATCAATATAATTTTCATCTAATGGCCATGAGTTTAATAAGCCTTCTGGGGCATCGTCATCAATATCAATAGGACCGTTAGCAAAACGAAATGCTTCAGTTGTCCCATATGATTCACGTGCATTTTCCCATGCATTTTTTGCGGTTGTAAAATTTGCGTCAGTAGGAGTAGTAACAAATACATCAATAGCATTTTTTAAACTCTCTGCATCTGTTTGTGCATCTTGATAATTTTTATAAACAATATTAGTATAGTTTTCAATAACACCTGTTTTGTTTAGTGGTGTTGTAACTATTGCAGTGTAGTCATCATCAGAACAACTCATTAATATTGTTCCACAAAAAAATAATAGTAGGTAAGTTTTCAAGTTTTTCATTTTGTTTTATTTAGATTAAATTAAAATAGCGATACAAATATAGCTCTAGAGAAACATAGGAAACAAGTTTAATTTAGATTAAATTAAAATAAAAACATATAGATTTGATATTCAGAAAATTAAATCTTTAATATGAAAGGGAGATAACGAAAAATCCTCAATAAAGCATATGAATACACTTTATTGAGGATCTTTTAAAAGTAAAAAAAAGTTATTCTAAGCCCTCTAAGTCATCAACTGCTTCTTTATTAGATTTTTCTTGACGTTCTTCAAACTGTACATCTGGTGCAACTTTATCAGAAGTTAAAGCAGATCTACCAATTGATACTAGTGCTCCAACTATTGCTAAGCCAATAATTACTTTAGGAAACATGGTATTGCTCCCTTCTTTATCATATATTTTATAAAGTATAACACCACAAAGAATTGTTATTATTGCAGGGAATATGGTTAAGTTTCCTATTGGGAAAATAGTAAATGCTATAGTGATAATAACACCTAATATGGCGATGATTGATGTAAGTAATTTCATGATTAAATTATTAATATTTTAAATTATTGGCTTTAGTTAGTTTTAATTGTCCACTCCCTACAGGTATACTGAATTTAATCAATACAGGCACCTTGTTTTTATCAGCAGTGATATAAATGATATTGCTTGATTTTCCTTTTAAGAGTATGTCTTTTTTTAGGGATACTCCTATTTTATAACATTTTTTATTACCAAAAATTGTTGAAACTGTTTCAGTTCCCAAAAATGTAAGGGTTGCAGATTTTGTTTTTCTATCAAAAACGATATTGAAATCTTTTTGATCACCAGTATTTGCATTTTCGATAGGTAAATTTCTAATATAATATATAGTAGAAACAATATCTCTAGTGTTTGCTGGGATAGTGAAATTAGCTTTTACTTCTCCAGATTTCCCTCTAACATATGTTGACTGAATAGTATTTCCTTTATAAATATACTTCTCTTTCCGAATTGTACCATTTTCATTATTATCTCTTTTATAGAGTGATGGTTTTAATGAATATGGGCTTACATAAGATTCATATAAATCTCTGATCTTAAAAAAACCATCCCATTTTTTATAAGTATTGGCAGTACATTTCAGGTGTAAATAACTGTTTTTACTAGTTTTTACTGTAGCAACTTTCATATTGACTTCTGCAAAAGTAGTTAAAACTCCAGACATGTTATAAGAAGCTTGAAAGGCTAAATGTTCTCCAGATTTAAAGGATTTTGAGCTTAATTCTTGAGCAGAATTGTATTGATGAAAAGTGAATAGAAGTAATATAAATACGTTTCTAATAAGTTTTTGAGGCATAGTATATAATTGATGTGTAAAAATAACGTATTTACAATATAAATATTATAACAAAAACTTAAATTATTTTTAAGACACTCAAAATATCGTTCAATAAACATTAGTTAAACATAAAAGACAATTGATATCAATTGTCTTTTATGTTATAGGTTTTTGATTAAGTTATTTAGTGTATATTTTGTAAAAGTGTAATAGTTAGTTGGATGCTAAACTTGCATTAGATTTTTCCTGTTTTTTAAGATATGCAGGTGATGTTGTAAAAAGATGTTCCACTTGATTTTCCCAATCTCTAGCAATATCAAAATAGCTTACATTAACTTCCGCCATAATTTCATTGCAATCATGACAGGTGTGTTTATAGTCTAAAAAATGATGTGCAAATTCATGAAAGGCCACAACTTTTAAAATTTCATTATCAAAAAGAGTCGCCCAGTTTAAAACAATTTTATTGATTTTTCCTTTATCATCACGTAGTACTTTACCTAATACAGTGTTGTACTTGTCCAAAGGAAGTGTGTCAACTATAGCAATACTTTCTAATTGAAAAAGTTTTGAGCTATAATCAATATTGTATTTTTCACAATATTCAAAAAACTCATCTAACACGGGTTGAACTCTCCCATCTATTTGCACTTCATCCTGAGCATGAGAAGTAATTGAAATTAATATAAATACAAATAGGAAGGCTAACTTTTTCATAATATGGTTTTGGACTCAGTGATTCAAAACTAATTAAAATAAGTGTCTGATTTACAATATGTTGCTTATTCATGCTATTGTGTTGTAAAAATAGTAATGTTTGGGGGTATCTGTAGTCATAGTGTTAGTTATAGTTGGTTTTTTATTGAGATGATTTGTACATGAATATCTCGTGAACGTCAATTAATTCCTTTGTTTCATGAGCAAGGAAGCCTCGCTAAATTCGACTTAATGAAGAAATAGAAAAGCCATCAATACGAAAGTGTATTAATGGCTTTTAATTGTTTTTAAAAGTATCGTTAAACGTGTAAGTTTTTACGTAATTTATTTGTGAAACCATCCTTATGTATGGTAACCGATATTGCTTTTAATTTTATATATGCAGCGCTTATATAAATATAACCACCATATTTAACTCTATTTCCGTCACTACCCCAAGAGTTTTTTGTTTTAAAATAAACAGCCCCGTTCTGATCTTTTGCCATTCCTGTAATGTGCATTAAATGATCATCAGTAGTAGTAAAGTTTTCAAATTCTTGCTGCCTATAGGCTTGAGTAATTTCTTTTTCTTTTTTAATTCCTAATAAGGCTTCTAGTTGTTTTTCTTTATTCTCAGGAACTACAGCAACTCCATTTTTTGAAGAAAAAGTTTTTTCAGAAACATCTATATCTAACTCAATTGAGTACCCTTTTTCAAGTGCATTAACCATTGTTTTTTCAAATTCATCTAAGGGTACATTATACATACTTCCATTAGAAAAATTATCAGGAATATTTAAAACAAAATTTTTGTAAAAAGGCTGGTGAGAAAATGAAGTAATAGTCACATAATTACTTGGATTAATTTTTAACATTTCCTGGAATGATTTAGGCGTATAATTTTTTCCTTCATACATGAATGAATTTATGTTTTTACCTAAATAAATATTTAAAATAGCCTCAACAGAAGTTTTCCAACGAGGGCTTAATTTTCTAGCAGGATTATCAATATAAGCATTTAACATCGCTTTTAATACAGCAATCATTTCGGAATGATTGTGTTTTCCATCATTACTAGCTAAACCTGTGAAAGCAGACTCAGGAACTAGACCATAACTTTCAACAGAATTTAATACATCATGAGCTAAACCACCTTGGCTAAATTGAGCTTTTCCTTGGCGCATTACATAGTTCCATGCTTTTTTGGGATAGGTATTTCTAACGGTATACATTTCAGAAAGATCTACATCTTTATCTGTGATTCGTTTTATTTCACTTTCTAAAAAAGAAGAAGTTGAATAACTCCAACAAGTACCAGTATTTCCTTGACTTTTGACAGTAGAGCAATCTAAGTCTACTACTGGGGTGAATTTATATTCTTGTGAAACCCCACTTAGGGATGCTAGTAAAACTACTGAGCTAATAATTAATTTACGCATAATGGATATTTAGTTGATTCTAAATTTAAATTCGTTTATTTTTACGCAAAATATGAAATTATGAGCGAAATTAATTGGGAAGTAGCCAAAGAATATACAGATATAACTTATAAAAAGTGTAACGGAGTAGCACGAATAGCATTTAATCGCCCTGAAGTACGTAATGCTTTTAGGCCACAAACAACTAGTGAACTAATTGATGCATTGCATGATGCTACTATTGATACTAGTATTGGGGTAGTATTAATTTCTGCAGAAGGACCATCGCCAAAAGACGGGGTATATTCCTTTTGTAGTGGTGGTGACCAAAAAGCTCGTGGACATCAAGGATATGTTGGGGATGATGGATATCACCGTTTAAATATATTAGAAGCGCAACGTTTAATTAGGTTTATGCCTAAAGCAGTAATAGCTGTAGTTCCGGGTTGGGCAGTTGGTGGAGGACATAGTTTACATGTAGTATGCGATTTAACACTAGCGAGTAAAGAGTATGCTATATTTAAACAAACGGATGCTGATGTAACCAGTTTTGATGGTGGTTATGGGTCAGCATACTTGGCTAAAATGGTAGGTCAGAAAAAAGCCAGAGAAATATTCTTTTTAGGACGAAATTACTCAGCTCAAGAAGCTTTTGAAATGGGAATGGTAAATGCGGTAATCCCTCATGAAGAGTTGGAAGCAACAGCCTATGAATGGGCACAGGAAATTTTAGAAAAATCACCAATGTCTATAAAAATGCTAAAATATGCGATGAACCTTACCGATGATGGTATGGTAGGACAACAAGTGTTTGCAGGTGAAGCTACTCGTTTGGCCTATATGACTGAGGAAGCAAAAGAAGGAAGGAATGCCTTTTTGGAAAAAAGAAAACCAAATTTTGATAAAAAATGGATCCCAAACTAGGTCTTAAGAATATCTTTGGGATTAGAATAATAAAATTATAATTAAGATGAATTAATGGCATCAATAAAACATTATATACAAGCAGCCCGTTTACGAACATTACCCTTATCGGTTTCTGGGATAATAGTTGGTTCAGGTATAGCTGCGTCAGAAAATAATTTTAATTTATTAGTTTTTTTATTAGCTGTATTAACTACAATCGGATTTCAGGTACTTTCTAACTTCGCTAATGATTATGGAGATGGTATAAAAGGAACAGACGATGACAGAGTAGGAGAACAGCGTTTGATAGCTGCTGGTTTAATTACACCAAAGCAAATGAAAAATGCAATGATTATAACAGCAATAATCACAGTATTATTAGCTTTAATATTAATCTATGTAGCTTTTGGTAGTGAAAACTTTATAAAATCATTGGTGTTTTTCTTTTTGGGTATTGCAAGTATTGTAGCTGCTATAAAATATACAGTAGGAAAATCGGCTTATGGTTATTCAGGTTTGGGTGATGTGTTTGTGTTTTTGTTTTTTGGTTTATTAAGTGTTTTAGGGAGTTATTATTTATATACTCATTCGTTAACTAATTGGAAAATAGTATTGCCTGCAGCGGCATTTGGATTGCTAAGTACTGCGGTATTGAATTTGAATAATATTCGAGATCAAATTCAAGATAAAAAAGCAGGTAAAAACACTTTAGTGGTAAAATTAGGGAGTCAAAAATCAAAAATATATCATTTTAGTTTAATCATTGGAGCATTAGTTTTGCTTATTTTTTATCGAAGCACTCATTTAGCGTCATCGTATAAAGATTGGATGTTTATAATCGCTTTTATACCGTTGTTTTTAAACTTAAAAGTTGTTGCAAAAAACATCATATTCAGGGAGTTAGATAAAGAGCTTAAAAAAGTAGCTTTAGCAACTTTTTTATGTGCAGTACTATTTAGTATAGGCTATTTTTTATAATATTTCCCTATATTTAATTTTGATTAGCAGTTTTAAATATATTTAATGAACCTAAATAGAATGTTTTTCTTCACGTTTATAATGTTTCTTATAAACATGAAAGCTGTACGAGCTCAAGTTAATTTTTCTGAAAAAGAAAAAGCTTGGTTAAATGAACATCCAATTATTAATTTTGGTTATGAGGCTAATTGGCCCCCTTATGAAATATATAAGGATGGAGAATATACGGGTATAATTGGTGATTATGTAAAGTTTATAGAAGAGTATACAGGTGTAGATATGCAGCCCATACCTGATATAACTTGGAATAAAACTATATCACAATTAAAATCAGGTGAAATACATGTAGTACCTATTGCAGGGATTACAGACGATAGAAAAGAGTATTTAAACTTCACAAAGCCATATGTATCAGATCCTTTAGTAATTGTTACCAGAAACAACTTTCAATTTGTTAGTGGATTAGCCGATTTAGAAGGAAAAAAACTTTGCTTACCTAAGGGATATTATACTATTGAAATGGTTGAACATGATTTCCCGAAAATAGAAATCACCACATCAAATTCCGTTAAAAATTGTTTGTTAGAGGTAAGTACTTCTCGAGCTGATGCTTTTGTGGGGAGTTTAAGTGTAGTTTCATATTATATTAATACAATCGGTTTTGCAAATTTAAAAATTGCCTCTCCAACTCATTATGGATACACACAAATGGGTTTTGCAGTAACTAAAGATTGGGTAGTTTTTAGAGATATAGTTCAAAAAGTATTTGATAATATACCAAAGGAAAAACATAACGAAATTAAGAATAAATGGATTTCGGTGAGATATGATCATGGTGTTGATAAAGAAAAAGTAAAAATATACCTAGTGTATGCAGGTGTTGGTTTTATAGTTATGCTATTAGGGTTTTATATATGGAATAAGACCTTGCGAAAACAAATTCGGATTAGAAACAAAGTAGAAAGAGAGTTGAGTAAATCATTAAAATTGATCAATCAAAAAAATTCGGAAAAAGAAATTCTTCTTAAAGAAATTCACCATAGGGTAAAAAATAATTTACAAATAGTCTACAGTTTATTAAATATGCAATCACGAGAAATCATTAATGAAGATACCTTAATGATTTTAACAGAAGGAAAAGCAAGAGTAAAAGCAATGGCCTTAGTACACCAAGTACTTTATCAATCTGATGATTTATCAGGTGTAGATATAACAGTCTATATAGAGTCCTTAATAGAGAACATTAGGACTTTAAACCATGATGAGCAAAAAGAGATTAAAGTTTCTGTACAAACAAATGAAGTTACTTTAGAATTAGAAAAAGCAATCCCTTTGGGTTTAATATTGAATGAACTACTAACGAACTCATATAAACATGCATTTGTTGGTAGAACTTCTGGAGAAATAAATATAGCTTTAGTTAAAGAAAAAAATATGCATTGTTTTGAATATAAGGATAATGGCGTTGGAGTAAAAAACTTAGATATATTAACGCATAAAACATTAGGGATGCGCTTAATAAGCAGGTTATCTAATCAGTTAAATACCCAAGCGATTCTTAAAAGTGAAGAGGGTATTTCTGTACGATTTAATTTTAAATAAGATGAATTTTGTATTTGAATAATTAAATTTATCAGTGGTCATATTACCACTGTGTTTATTGCTAAAATAATCGTTTTTTTTTGTGTATATTTATAATTCAAATTAGTATATCAATGATTAACTATAGGGGGATTTTATCATTTGTTGCAATATTTTGCTTCAGTCACGTTGTAGCACAAAATACTATTGAATTTACTGAAATAGAGCAGGAGTGGATAAAGGAACATCCAATTATACATTTTGGATTTGACCCCAATTGGCCTCCGTTTGAAATGTATGAAAATGGAGAATATACAGGGATAATTGCTGATTATGTAACCGTTTTAGAGCAAAAAACTGGGGTTGTTATGAAACCAGTTCAAATAGATTCATTTAATCAAACTTTGACTAAACTTAAATTAGGAGAAATACATGTAGCGCCTGAGGTTGGAAGAAATGAATCAAGAGAAAAATATTTAAGTTATACAGATCCTTATTTAACGGACCCACAAGTTATTGTAACTAGAATTAATGCAGATTTTGTTAGTGGGTTAAAAGATTTACAAGGAAAAACAGTATCTCAGCCTGCAGGATATGTGCGTATTAAACGCATGAAAAGTCTTTATCCAAAAATAAAAATTATTACCACAAAAGATGTTAAGGAAAGTTTGTTGGATGTCAGTGTATCTAAAGCAGATGCTTTTGTAGGTAGTTTGAGTGTAGCTTCCTATTATATTAATGTTTTAGGGTACACAAACTTAAAAATTGCTAGCGCAGCTGACTTGGGGGTAGGTGATATAAATTTCAGATTAGCGGTAACAAAAGACTGGGAAGTGTTTAGAGATATTGCTCAAAAAGTTTTTAGTAGTATGACTAAGGAGGAGCATACTCAAATACGTAATAATTGGATATCACTACGCTATGAACATGGAATAGATAAGCGTCAAGTTAGGAATTATATTATTTACGGGATTGTGGCCTTTGTATTATTGACCTTGTTTTTTTATATATGGAATAAAACATTGCGAGAACAAATAAGAATTAGAAATAAAGCGGAAAAAGAGCTAAGACTATCTTTAAACTTGATTAATGAAAAAAATATAGAAAAGGATACGCTTCTTAAAGAAATTCATCATAGGGTAAAGAATAATTTACAAATAGTGTATAGTATGCTCAATATGCAGTCTAGACAGGTGGATAATAAATCAGCCCGTAAAGTGTTATCAGAAGGTAAAACCAGAGTTATGGCAATGGCTTTAATACATAAAGTGCTATATGAATCTGAAAATTTAGATAAAGTAGATTTAACAGATTATTTAAATTCATTATTATGTAATATTAAAAATGTATACAATAATGAAGATAGAAATATAGAGGTCAACGTTATGGTAAAAGATATTTTATTGAATTTAGACCTAGCAATACCACTGGGATTAATATTAAATGAGTTATTGACAAACTCTTATAAACACGCTTTTATTAATAGGGATTCTGGGTGTATATATGTATCAATAGAAATGAAAAACGGACGATATTATTTTGAATATAAAGATAATGGAGTTGGATTAGATAATGTAAATATTGAATCATACCAATCTTTAGGTATGCGATTAGTGAATAGATTAGCTAGTCAAATAAATGCTGAAGCAATATTGAAAAGTAATAATGGAATTGAATTAACATTTAACTTTAAATAATGTTATTTTAAACACCTTTAAAAACAATTTTATAAAATGTTCCTGATAACTCCATATGGCTAATATTTCCGTTTAGTTGCTTAACAAATGCGTGAACTAAATTAGCACCAATTTGATTTGATTTTAAAGATTGATCTTCCTGAATACCAATTCCATCATCTCCAATGATTAGTTCATAGAAGTTTTTTCTTTTTGTAGTTTTTATAAGAATGCTTATTTTACCTTTTTCTCTATCCTTAAAAGCATATTTTAAAGAGTTATTAATGAGCTCATTGATAATTAGACCAAGAGGGAGTAATGTGTCCATTGTAAAGTTAACAGGTGCAATACTGATATCAAGTTCTATATTTTTATTAATACCATAAGTATCAACTAAATCTCTGATTAAAGATTCAAAATGTTCTTTAGCATTTAAATTTTTTAAATTTTCAGATTGATACATCTTTTCATGTAAAATAGCCATTGATAAGACTCTCCGTTGCGTTTTTTTAAACATTTGAACAATATGTTCATCTTCTATTTTAGATGATTGTATTCTAAGTAAACTATTTACAATATGGAGATTGTTCTTTACCCTATGATGAATTTCTTTAAGCATATTTGTTTTCTGATCATTTTCTTTTTTCAAAAAGACACGTCTTTGCTTATGTTTTATTTGATTTTTCCAAAACTGTAGCATTAAGTAAGTTATTGTTGCTAATGCAATAAACGCTAACCAGTAAAACCATAAAGTATTCCAGTATGGAGGAGAGATGGTAATAATTATTTGTTTAGGTTTTTCATTCCAAATACCATCACTATTAGCAGCTTTAAGTTTTAAGGTATACGTGCCCGGATCAAGGTTTGTATATGTAAATTGATTTTTTTTTGCATTTCGGATAATCCAATCTTTATCGAAACCATCTAATTTATAGGCAAATTTATTATCTCTTGGACTTAGAAAATGTAATGTAGATATTTTAAAACTGAAAACAGAGTGTTTGTAAGAAAGGGTTAAGCTATCCGTTTTAGAAATATCTTTGGTTAAAATTGTTTTATCATCATCTGAAATGCCAAGGGTTTTGTTACTATGATGAACCCTAACAGTTTTATCAAAAACCTTAAGTTCATTTAAGCTGATTTTTGCGAGTGTTTTATTAGTACTGATACTATCAGGATGGAATGAATTAAAACCATTAATACCTCCAAAATAAAGAGTTCCTTCTTCATCTAAATAATCTGATCCTTCACTAAATTCATTATCTTGTAAACCATAGATATTCGAGAAATTTTTAATACTCCCTGTAGTAATAGTGTATTTTGAAATTCCTCTATTAGTACTAAGCCATAAGTCTTTATTCTTTTTGTCAATACGAATACTATATACACAATTGTTTGCTAAACCATTTTTAGTGGTAATAAAAGTATACTTTTCAGTAAGGGTATTAAACTTAATTAAACCGCTTGTAAAAGTTCCTACCCAAAGAGTGCTGTCGTTTTGTATGTTTAATGATGAAATTTCAATTTCTGAATTCGGGTCTTTATTAAAATTAAAGTAAGAGAATTGTTGGGTTTTATAATCGTATTTGTTTAGCCCTTTTCGCGTAGAAATCCATAAGTCATTTGTTGAAGATTTAACAATTGCTGAGGTAGCATCACTAGCAAGATTTGTTTTTTTATTACTAGATGCTTTATACAATTTTACTTCCAAATTATCTAGGTTTTGAGTCAAATTACCGACTTTAATTAGCCCCTCAGACAATGAACTAATCCACATTTCTTTTAATTTTTTTATTTCAATAAAGTAAGTTATATCTTTAGCTGAATCAAGAGTCTTATTTTTAATTTCTTGAAGCTCAATATTTTTCTTATTCCAAATACTATAAACATCCTTTGACGGTAAATAATATACACCATTTAAGCCACCTGCCCATAAATTATCAAACTGATCGAAACGTAATGCATATACATCAGTTAAAGCATCCTTCCGATTATCATTTAAAGTATTTATGGATTTTAAAGTATCATTTTTTTTATTGTAAATATGGATGCCATTACTAGTAGCAATCCATAAATTACCTCGTTTATCTTTTTCAAAATTCCATATTAAGTTGGAATTGTAATTGTCCTGATATTTTGGAGAGATTGAAAAATGATTGAATAGCTTTTGTTCTAATAAAACATTATTTAATCCATTATAAGTTCCAATCCATAATACACCTGAACTATCTTGAAATAAGGAATAAATAGTATCATAACTTAAACTTTTAGGGGTTCTTATTTCATTTTTATACACTGTAAATTGATTGCTTTGTGTGTCAAATTCATTTAAACCAGACCTAGTACCAATCCAAAGAGTATGGTTTTTATCTTCATATAAAGAAGTTATTTCGTTGTTAGAAATACTGTTGTTTTGATCTTCTGTGTATATTTTTAATTTTTTAGTAGACGGGGTATAATGATGTAAGCCTTTATCACTACCAATCCATAAATTATTTTTTGAATCAATGATTAACTTATTAAAGAATGTTTGTGCATTACTCTTTATTAAAGATGAAATATTTTTAGTAGAGGTATTGTAATAAAACAATTCAGTTCGAGTAGATATCCAAACATTTTTTTCTTTGTCAATAGCAATATCTGTAACAGGTTTGTCAGTAATGTCTTCTAACTCAGTTGGTTTTCTAAATGTTTTTTTTTCTAAATCATATACTCTTAATCCTTTATCACTACCAATCCATATCTTATTTGCATTTAATTGTTTTACGGTACTGATTTTATGGTTTGCCATTAAAGAATCAGATTGAAAGCGTGTTATTATATTTGTGTTTAAATTAATTTTATTTAACCCCATAATAGTTCCAACCCACATATTACCTTGAGTATCCTGCTCTATTGAGGTTATTTGATTATTAGATAAGCTATTTTTATTGTAAATACTATACTGATATACTTTATATTCAAGGCCATCAAATTTATTTAAACCGTCGTCGGTACCAATCCATAAAAAACCATCTCTATCCTCCATTATGGTATTAATTGTATTTTGAGAAAGTCCATCTTCAATAGAAAAATGGTTAAATTTTAAGTTTACCTTTTGAGCCAAAGAAAAACTTGTACAACAAAATAGAAATATAAGGAATATGTGTTTTTTTGGGATCAAAATAGTTATAAATTAATGAAATTCATGTAGTTAAATATACGATTTTAATATCAAGCATACAATTTGATAAATAGTTTTCACCACAAGTTTTGTTTGTTTGACAACAAAAAACATAATGTACACAACAATATTAATTTAAAAAACCGTATATTTATTGCTCAGTAGCAACCTAAAAAACTTTTAGATGAGTAAATCCATAAATATATTAATAGTAGAAGATAATGTTCTTATTGCAGATGATATGCAAATGATATTAGAGGATATGGGGTACACTGTTTCAGCAAACGTTACTTCATATGAAAAGGCGGTTGAAGCATTAAATGAAAATACTATTGATTTAGCTTTATTAGATATTCAATTAGCTACTGAAAAGTCAGGGATTGATGTTGGTGAGTATATTAGAGAAAACTTCGATATCCCTTTTGTTTTTGTCACTTCAAATTCTGATAAAGAAACTGTAAATCAAGCTAAAAATGTAAAGCCTAATGGGTATTTGGTAAAGCCATTTGAGGAAAAAGATTTATTTACGACTATTGAAATTACCATGTCTAATTTTCAAGAAGTTGCTTCTGAACCAGAAACAAGTACTTCTAAAAAAATATCAAAGAAATCTATTTTTGTTAAGGATAGTCATTTGTATCGTAAAATTGTGTTTAAAGATATCCTTTATATAAAATCGGATAATGTTTATATTGAAATTTATACTACAGGTAAAACATATGTTGTTCGTTCTACCTTAAAGGATTTCCTTAAAAAATTACCACAAAGCGATTTTCATAGAACAAGTAAATCATACATCATAAATATCAAGCATGTTCAAGCTCTTAATTCAAGAGATATTATTATAAATGATAAAATGATACCTATTTCAAAAGAGTATAAGCCAATTATTCAAGCAATACTTGATTTGTAATTCAACAACTTTTAACTGTTTTACCATAAATACAGGCAACTTTACAACATTTTTGTATAATGTTACTAATTAAGTACTAACTTAATTAGTCCTGAAACTAACTTTCAAATCGTTGATGTTACATTTATATTATTATGGTATTTTTCAGGTGTATATTGTTTTTAATAATTAAGCAAAGTTGGTTTGCGGCATTTACATATACCTTATCTTCAGTATTATTTTGTGTATCCCTAATTGTAATTGCATACTTATTAGCTAAAACTATTTTTCTTAAAAAAAGAACTAATTTTTTAAGGAAGGAAATGCACCATAGGGTTAAGAATAATATTCAATTAGTTTCCAGTTTAATTAATTTACAGCTCCGCCACTCGATTGACAAAAAAGTACTCTCCGAATTAAAAGATAGTAAAAGTAGATTTGCTGCTTTGGGTATATTGAATAAAATTATTTTTCAAACCGATATTGGCCATCAAAAAATAAATATAAATACTCTAGCAAATTCTATAGTTGAAAAATCTATAAATCAAAATAATTTAGCTTCAGAAGACTTGAATAATTTATTTTGTATTAATGCAAAAGTATTCGAAATTGATATTGAAAAAGCAATACCATTAGGATTGATAATTAATGAATTATTATTGTTTAGCATAAAAAACAAACTATATCTTCCAGGGAAAGAAATAGCTATTAATTTAGATTATTGCTTTGAGAGTAATAGGTGTAAATTCAAATTTATAAACAATCATGCACCAGCCAATTGGAATATAAACTTTGATAATACTTTAAGTGAAAAAATCATAGTTCGATTGACCAATCAGTTACAGTCAGAAATGAAAATTGACTATGATGAAAAAATGGAATTCTCTTTTTCTTTTTAAAGCTAAATTTGTACTAGCTTCTCTCTTTTTTTTAATACATACTATATTTCCTTATCTTGCTTATTTAATATACTAGAATACTAAATATGCGAGTTACTTACTTAGGTCATGGTACAATTTCAATTAATGTAAATAATAAAACACTTTTGATTGATCCTTTTATTACTGGGAATCCTTTGGCAAGTCATATTGATATAAATGCTTTAAAAGTAGATTATATATTAATAACTCACGCCCATCAGGATCATACTTTAGACGTTGAAACTATAGCCAAACAAACAGAAGCAAAAATTATTTCTAATTATGAAATTGTGATGCATTATGCAGCAAAAGATTTTGATGGTCACCCATTAAATCATGGAGGTGCTTGTGTGTTTAATGATATCACAATTAAATATGTAAATGCTATTCATACTTCTTCATTTCCTGATGGAAGCTATGGAGGACAACCTGGTGGATTTGTGATTAGTTATAATGATAAATCAGTATATATTGCAGGGGATACAGCAGTAACTTTTGATATGAAGTTAATCCCAATGCAAACAAAATTAGATTTAGCAATTCTGCCAATAGGTGATAATTTTACAATGGGAATTGACGATGCAATCATTGCTTCAGATTTTATAGAATGTGATAAAATATTAGGTTGTCATTATGATACTTTCCCACCAATTCAAATAGATAAACCCGCAGCAATAACAAAATTTAAGTCTAGTAATAAAGAATTAATATTACTAGATATAGGTAAATCAATTCAATTTTAAAACTAATTAATTATGAAAGCATTAAAAATTATTGCCTCGTTTATAGGTTTTTTAGGACTTGTTTTTTTAGCAACAGGAATGATCGTTAATGAAACCAAATACACTACCGAAATAGAAATTAACAAACCAGTTGCTGAAGTTTTTTCAGCGTTTACAAATCAGGACTTATTAAAAGAATGGATTCCTGAAATAGAATCTATGGAAACAGTTGTAGAAACTCCTCATAAGGTAGGGAGTAAGTATAAAATGGTTATTGTTAGTGAAGGAGAAAAAGTTGAAATGTTAGAAGAAGTGTTGGCATATGAATTAAATAAAAAAATGACATTTTCTTTTGATGCAGATGATATGCTTAAAACGGATGCATATTTCTTTTCTGAAAAAGGAAAATCAACATTAATTAGCAAAGAATCTATTTGTAAAAGTGATTCGTACTTAATGAGTTGTATGTTTCCTTATTTTAAAGGAATGCTAAGAGATATTGATCAAGGCTATTTGGATAAATTTAAAACGGTAGTAGAAAAACAATAAATTATGAAAACTAATATGGTAAGTTGGTTCGAAATTCCAGTTTTGGATATGGATAGAGCAAAGTTGTTTTATGAAACAGTGTTTAATGTAAAAATAACAGTGCAAGAGTTTGGTGACGAATTAATGGGGTGGTTCGAACATTCAAAAGATGAAAATACTCCTGGAATAGGTGGTTCCTTAAACAAACATAAAGAGTATAAGCCGTCAAATCAAGGGACATTGGTATATTTTTCTTCTCAAACAGGTGATATTACTGATGAATTAAGCAGAATAGAAATTGCAGGAGGGAAAATATTAAAAGCTAAAACTCTTATCGCAGAAGAAATTGGATATATGGCTCTCTTTATGGATACTGAAGGGAATAGAGTAGCCTTATATAATAAATAATTTTTAACACATAATATATATCTTTTGGCAGCACTAAAAGCAACCTACAAAAAACATATCCTAGAGTTTAAACAACCAAGTGGTACATCTCGAGGGGTATTAAAAACAAAAGAATCTTGGTTTATCATTCTTGAAAAAGATGGAAAATATGGAATAGGAGAATGTGGTATATTACGTACACTATCTGTTGATGATGTTCCTGAGTATGAAGAAAAACTAAAGTGGACGTGTAACAATATCCATTTAGGGCAAACAGCTTTATTAGAGGAGTTAATTGCGTTTCCGTCTATACAATTTGGTTTAGAACAAGCCTTTTTATCTATAAAAAGTCATCATAAATTTGAATTATTCCCTTCAGAATTTACAAAAGGAAAAAAAGCTATCCCTATTAATGGTTTGGTATGGATGGGTAGTGAAGATTTTATGAAACAGCAAATACGGGAGAAGCTGGACAATGGTTTTTCTTGTATAAAAATGAAAATTGGCGCAATTGATTTTGACACAGAAATTAAATTGTTAAAATCAATCAGAAAAGAATATTCAAAATCAGAGATAGAACTTCGTGTGGATGCAAATGGTGCTTTTTTACCAGAAACGGCATTAGAGAAGCTTAAAGTGTTGTCTGAATTAGAGTTACATTCTATTGAACAACCCGTAAAACCAAACCAAATTAATGAAATGGCACATCTGTGTGAACAATCACCTTTAGCTATAGCTTTAGATGAAGAATTAATTGGTGTTTTTGATGTAACGAAAAAGCAAAAAATCATACAAACAATACAACCACAATACATTATTTTAAAACCTAGTTTGGTTGGTGGTTTTAAAGGTAGTCAAGAATGGATTGATTTGGCTAGTGAAAATAATATAGCATATTGGATTACTAGCGCCTTAGAAAGTAATGTTGGGTTAAATGCAATAAGTCAATGGACCTACACTTTAAACAATCCTATGCCGCAAGGTTTAGGGACAGGTAGTTTGTATACCAACAATATAGATAGTCCGTTAGAAGTTAAAAACGGGAAATTGCATTATAACAATAAATTGGATTGGAAATTTAATATTTAGGAAATGTATATAGCACAGGCGTATAAAGGATTACATGAAGGATGGAAATATGCAATTGGTTTTATTGTCATATTTTTAGTTGCAGCACAATTAATAGGAGCAATACCGTTAATGGGGGCTATAGTGTATAAAACTATGCAAACAGGTGAGATGATAAATATGTCTGATATGTCAGCTATTTACACCTTGTTTGATCCCAACACAACGCTGTTTTTGATGTTAATCCCGTTTATAGTTGGTTTGATAGCATTGTTTTTATGGACCAAGTATTTACATAAATTAGATTTTACATCACTTACAACATCACGAAAAAAAGTTGATTGGAAAAGAGTAGGCTTTGCATTTTTATTATGGGCAACAGTTACGATAGTTCTTACTTTAATAGACTATAAACTTTCTCCTGAAAATTACGAATGGAATTTTGACTTTAATAAGTTTGCAATTTTAGCAGTAATCGGGATAGTGTTAATCCCATTACAAACCAGTTTTGAGGAATATTTGTTTAGAGGATATTTGATGCAAGGGCTTGGTGTTATTGCTAAAAACAGGTGGTTTCCTTTAGTAATAACGTCACTTGTTTTTGGGTTAATGCATATAGCTAATCCCGAAGTGGAAAAAATTGGTTACATCATTATGGTATATTATATTGGTACAGGTTTTTTTCTAGGAATTATAACTTTAATGGATGAAGGAATGGAGTTAGCTCTTGGATTTCATGCAGCAAATAATTTGGTTACCGCTTTATTAGTTACTGCTAACTGGACTGCTTTTCAAACAAATTCTATTTTAAAAGACATGTCAGAACCAGCAGCTGGATACGATGTTTTAGTTCCTGTATTAGTAATCTTTCCTGTTTTATTATTTATTTTCGCTAAAAAATATAACTGGAATAATTGGGCAGATAAACTTACTGGAAAAGTAGTTGATCCCTCAAGTCAAGGTGTCATTTCTGAAATAGGAAAAGAATAGTTTGAGAAGTAAAGTATAGATTTCACTAATCACTAATCACTAATCACTAATCATTAATCTTGTTGCATAAGTCATTTAAAATAAATAGTCAATCGTTTACAGCAACATCATTGTTGAGGTTTACAGAAGAGTTAACTGCTTCTGATGAATTATATTTAAAGGATATTGGGGCTTTTATTATAGATTGGCTGAATGATGATGATTATGTGTTAGTGAATACTTCGGGATCAACTGGTACTCCAAAAGAGATTAAGTTATTGAAGAGCCATATGTGCAATAGTGCATTGTCTACTGGAAATTATTTCGGGTTAAACGAAAATACCACTGCATTATTATGTTTATCCGCCACCTATATTGCTGGAAAAATGATGTTGGTTAGAGCTATGGTATTAGGTTGGGATATTCATTTAGTATCTCCAATAGCTAATCCATTGGAAAACCTTACCGAGTCCTATGACTTTTGCGCAATGGTTCCTATGCAAGTAGAAGCTTCTTTAATTGATTTACACAAAATAAATCAATTAATTATTGGAGGAGCCCCAATATCCAATATTTTGCATGAACAACTGCAAGTGGTTACTACAAATTGTTATGCCACATATGGCATGACTGAAACTGTTACTCACATTGCAGTTAAAAGAATCAATAAGTCAGATATATGCTTGAATGCCTTCGATAGCTTTTTTAATACGCTCACTAACGTGTCAGTTTCACAAGATGATAGAGGCTGTTTAGTAATTGAGGCACCAATGGTTTCGAATGAGACTATTGTAACAAATGACATAATTAATATTCATTCTGATACAGAGTTTGAATGGTTGGGACGTTATGATAATGTAATAAATAGCGGTGGAGTAAAGTTGTTCCCTGAGCAAATTGAATTGAAACTTTCCGAAATAATTCAAGAACGTTTTTTCGTAATTGGAGTTGCTGATCAAAAATTAGGTGAAAAATTAATCCTACTAGTTGAATCTGAAGACATATTAAATTTATCTAAGCATGATTACCAAAGATGTCAGCTTACTATATATGAAGTGCCGAAAGAAGTATTCTTGCTACCAAAATTTATTGAAACAGCTACAGGAAAGGTTCAAAGAAAACAAACTCTCAAATTACTTTTTTAATATAATGTTGGTCTACTATTGCCATTGTATGTGTTTTTGTTTTAAAATATACCTATCGGTATATTTTTTTGTATATTTGTATTAATGAAAACTAAATCAGAACATACAAAAGAATTTATATTAAGTAAAGTCGCTCCTATTTTTAATAGAAAAGGCTATCAAGCGACTAGTTTGTCAGATTTAACTGAAGCGACCAAATTAACTAAAGGCGCTATTTACGGTAATTTTGAGAGCAAGGAAGATTTAGCCATTAAAGCTTTCTTATATAATGTAAAGAGAGTGTTAGCACCATTAAACGTGCAATTACTCAATAAAAATAATGCAATTGATAAATTATTTGTATTGACTAATTTTTATCGTGAATATTATGATTTTTCAATAGAATACGGTGGTTGCCCTATATTAAATGTGGCAACTGACACTAATAATTTGAATCCTATCCTTTTTCAGGTTGTAAAAGATGTTTCTTTAAAATTGGAAGTAAACTTAATAGAGTTGATTCAAAATGGAATTGAAAAAAATGAAATTAAGAAAAGCGTAAATGCCAAAATTTATGCAAGAAATATATATTCAATGATTGAAGGTTGCATTTTTATGGCATTTATCCGTCAAGATAAAGTATATATTTCTGAAATGATGAATCATATTGACAGCATAATTAATGAAAAGCTAGTGAATTAATTTTTTTAACCAATAATATACCGTTTGGTATAAAAATAAAATACAGTTATGGAAAATGTAGTAATGAAAAAAGTATTAGAGAGTAAGGCAAAAGTAAGGTTTCAAGATTGTGACCCCTTCAATCATTTAAATAACTCGAAATATATCGATTATTTTATCAACGCACGTGAGGATCAACTGGTGGATAATTATGATTTAGATATTTATAAACTGGCATTTACAGAAGGAGTTAGTTGGGTTGTAGGCTCAAATCAAATTTGTTATTTAAAACCTGCTTCAACTATGGAAACGATTACAATAAATACTCAGGTAATTAATTATGGTCCTAATAGTATTCAGGTTGAGCTGAGAATGTATAATGAAGCAAAAACGGAATTAAAAGCCATAATGTGGTCGAGTTTTGTTCATATAGATATGAAAACAAAACGTTCTATTCAACATGCGGACAAATATTTAGAATTATTTGAAAACGTTAAGGTTACGGTCATGGAGAGAACCTTTGAAGAAAGGATAACTGCTATAAAAAACAAAAAATAATTTTTCACAGACTGAAAACTTAAAGGGGAACATATAATTATGTTTCCTTTTTTTATTTAAATACTCTGCCTAATTAATAGTAATGTTTCCCTCAACAACAATAATAGTTCCCTCATTTATGGTTTTATTAAATGTTTATTTCAAGGACATTTGGATACACAATTTAAAAACTATCATTATGAAATCATTATCATTTTTTATGTTACTCTTTTTTGCAATATGTGGCACTGCTCAAGAAAAAACTATATCAGGAAAGATCGTAGACGAAACTAACATGCCCTTACCTGGAGCAACCGTGGTAATCAAAGGAACAACCTCAGGAGCTTCAACGGATTTTGATGGTTTGTATTCAATTAAAGCAAATGTAGGAGACATACTAGTATTTTCTTATGTCGGATATACTGATCAAGAAAATACAGTAGGATCTAGTTCAATTATAAATGTTTCATTGGCACTTGATAATTCATTAGACTGTGTTGTGGTAACAGCTTTTGGTGTTAGTAGAAACCAGACAAGAAAGCAAAAAAGAAAAAACTATCATCAGTCGATAAGTAATGCTTTGATAGGAGAGTCTCAAAATATTGTATTAGCCAAGGAAAGAGTTGAAAAAAGAACGGTTATGAATACGGATAAGTTTCCGTTATATATTATAGATGGGGAAGTAATTCCAAAACAACAATTATCTCATGTGATTAGCTTAGATAACAATTTAATTAAAAATAAAATAATATATGCCTCCAAAAAAGCAATTCGAAAGTTTGGAAAATCGGCAAGAACAGGAGCTATAGTAATAACTACTTATAAAGGTAATTATACAGTTGAAAATGATGAGTCCTACAGTAAATTTAAAGAAAATTATTTTAAAAAAACTCAGTTAGTACCTTTGTCAACCTTCTCTATTGATGTGGATAAAGCATCATATGCAAATGTTAGACGCATGATAAATAATGGTGAAAAGGTTCATCCTGACGCTGTTAAAATAGAAGAGTTTATTAACTATTTTGAGTATAATTACCCACAACCAACAAATGAACATCCTTTCTCAATTACAACTGAGGTAAATCCTACACCTTGGAATAAACAAACGAAACTGATTCGAATTGGTTTGCAAGGTAAAACTGTAGCTCAAGACGATTTACCAGCGAGTAATTTAGTTTTTCTGATTGATGTTTCTGGTTCTATGGGAGGAACAAATAAATTGGGCTTATTAAAAAAGGCATTTAAGTTTTTAACTAATCAGTTAAGAGAAAGAGACACAGTTTCTATAGTTGTATATGCTGGAGCTGCAGGTGTTGTTTTAGAACCGACTTCTGGATCTAATAAGCAAAAAATAATGGAAGCGCTGAATGAATTAGAATCTGGAGGATCAACAGCTGGAGGAGAAGGTATTGAATTGGCGTATAAGATTGCTCAGAATAATTTTATTAAAAATGGAAATAATAGAATAATATTAGCAACTGATGGTGACTTTAATGTTGGAGCTTCTAGTGATAAAGCAATGGAAAAACTGATAGAAGAAAAACGTAAGTCTGGTGTATTCTTAACCTGTTTAGGTTTTGGTTATGGAAATTATAAGGATTCAAAACTAGAAGCACTAGCTGATAAAGGAAATGGTAATCATGGGTATATAGATAATATGCAAGAGGCTCAAAAAATGTTTGGAAAAGAATTTGGAGGAACATTATATACGATTGCTAAAGATGTTAAAATTCAAGTTGAATTTAACCCAAATGTAGTAGAGGCTTATAGGTTAGTTGGCTATGAAAACAGGTTGTTAAATGATGAAGATTTTATTGATGATACTAAAGATGCTGGGGAATTAGGAAGTGGACATACCGTAACGGCGCTTTACGAAATAGTTTTAAAAGGAACAGAAAGTGATTATATAAAGGCTATTCCTGAGTTAAAATATACTAAAACAAGTTCTTTAAATTCCTTTTCAAAGGAGTTGCTAACTGTTAAATTTCGATATAAAAAACCTGATGGTAAAAAGAGTATTGAAATTGTAAAAATTACTGAAAATGAAAACAGGATTCATAATATAAAAGACTTCAATTTTTCATCAGCAGTAGCGCTTTTCGGAATGCAATTAAGAAACTCCAAATACACGAGTAAAACAAATTTCAATGATGTTATTTCATTAGCGGAAAAAGGAAGAGGACAGGACAAAGATGGATATAGAGCAGAATTCATAAGACTTGTAAAAACACTTTAATAAATTAAGTTAGTTTTTTGGTTGAATGTAATGCATTATATTACTTAATGTATTACTAAAAGGAACACATAATTGTGTTCCTTTTGTTATATTTGAGCGACTATAAAATAGCTTAAAAATGAAATTAATAAAAGTACTCGTATTATTTATTTGTGTGAATGTTTCCGCACAACAAGGAGGTATGTGGATTCCATCCTTACTAAAAGGAATGAATGAAACTGAAATGAAAAGTTTAGGAGGTAAACTTTCTGCTGAAGATATTTACAGTGTAAATAATTCAAGCTTAAAAGATGCTATCGTGCATTTTAATGGTGGTTGTACTGCAGAAATTATATCGCCTAAAGGGTTGTTATTAACAAATCATCATTGTGGTTTTGGACAAATACAGTCACATTCGTCAGTAGAAAAAGATTATTTAAAAGATGGTTTTTGGGCTATGTCTTTAGAGGGAGAGCTACCAAATAAAAACTTAGAAGTTACTTTTATTATTAAAATTGAAGATGTAACTAAAGCTATTTTAAATGGTGTATCTGATGAAATGTCACCAAAAGACATGCAAAGTTTGATTCAGAAAAACACGAATTCTGTACAAAAATCGTATCAAAAGGAAGCATGGCAAGGAACTAAAGTAAAAGCTTTTTTTAAAGGAAATCAGTATTTCTTATTTCTGACAGAGTCTTTTGAAGATATTCGTTTGGTTGGGGCACCGCCTTCAGCAATTGGTAAATTTGGTTCTGATACTGACAATTGGATGTTCCCGAGACATACAGGAGATTTTTCTATGTTCCGTATTTATGCTGATAAAAACAATCGTCCTGCAAAGTATTCAAAAGATAATGTGCCGTATACACCAAAACATTTTTTACCAGTTTCTTTAGATGGTATTCAAGAAGGTGATTTTACTATGGTGTTTGGTTTTCCAGGGCGTACAAACGAATATTTGCCAGCCGTAGCTGTTGAACAAATTACTCAAAAAGTAAACCCTACTAATATCAAAATACGTGAAGAAGCATTGAAAGTTATTGATGCTGGAATGAAGTCAGATGCTAAAATTCGTATTCAATACGCGTCTAAACAAGCTAGAATGGCTAACTATTGGAAAAAATGGATTGGCGAAAATCAAGGAATAGAAAAAAGTAATGCTATTGTCAAAAAGCGAACTTTTGAAACTACATTTACGAAAGCGATTTCCAAAAGGAAATATAAAAAATACCAGACTTTGTTATCCGATTTCGATAAAATATACGGTGAGTTCGAGCCTTATGCAGTGAAACGATCTAACTTTATTGAAATATTTTATAGAAATAGTGAGTTGATGACTACTATGTTTCGTTTATATCAATTAGAGCAATCAAAAGTCAAAGGAGAAGATGGATTTGAGAAAACTAAAGAATATGTAAAATCTCAAATTACTCGTATTCAGAAAGATTATAATTTATCAGTAGATAAAGGAGTGTTTGAAGCTATTATGCCTTTATACGATGCTAAAAATAGCAATAGTGATTTTTATAATACATCTTCTTTTACAAATTTAACTGATGCTTTAAAAGCTTTAGAAGGGGCATCAGAAGAAGTAATTACTAGAATTAATAATGATGCTGCGTATATATTTGCAAAACCATATATAGCTGAGTTTTATAATAATTTGGAGCCAAACTATCAACGTTTAAACGGTGAGATAGCCAAGGTTCAAAAGCAATATATGAAAGCCTTAATGGAGGTATTGCCAAGTGATAAATATTATCCCGATGCAAATAGTACTTTACGGGTTACTTATGGTCAAGTGAAAGGGTATTCCCCAAGAGATGCGGTGTATTACAACCCGGTAAGTTATTTAGATGGAATTGTAGAAAAACACATTCCAGGAGATTATGAGTTTAATGTTCCTGAAAAATTATTAGAATTGCATAAAACAAAAGACTATGGTCAATATGCGGATAGTAATGGTAAAGTGCCAGTTTGCTTTTTAGGGACAAACCACACTACTGGAGGTAATTCTGGTAGCCCTGCAATAGATGCTAACGGAAACTTGATTGGTTTAAATTTTGATAGAGTATGGGAAGGTACAATGAGTGATATGAATTATGACCCTACTATTTGTAGAAACATCATGGTTGATGCTAGATACATTTTATTTATAGTAGATAAATATGCAGGGGCTACTCGTTTAATTGATGAAATGAAATTAGTGCATCCGAAACAAAAAAAATAAATATATTTTAAAGGAATTTTATAAGCTGTCTTTTTTAAAGACAGCTTTTTTATTTTAGATAATAAATAAAATACATGGAAGAAATATTAAAGTTAACAAGCGGGGTATGTTGGTCGATAGTGTATTTAGTGCTTATTTATCAAGGTTTTAAGTATAAAAGTTATGGAATGCCATTGGTTGCATTAGGCTTAAATTTTGGTTGGGAATTTTTCCATAGTTTTTATAAACTTGATGTAGCTAATATAAGTTTACAGCGATGGATTAATATTTTTTGGTTTGTATTTGATGCTATTATAGTATATCAATGTTTTAAGTATGGAAAGCAATATTTTCCGAAGAAATTAAATTCAAAATTATTTGCGATATGGCTGGTTATTGTTTTTGCACTTTGTTTTATAATTGAATATGCATTTTTAGTTGAGTTTGGAAAAAGTAACGGTGCTAAATACGCAGCTTTTTTGCAAAATTTACTCATGTCATTTTTATTTCTTGATTTATTGTTTAAACGAACTAATATTGGTGAGTTTTCAATGATAGTAGCTATTTGTAAATGGCTGGGTACATTAGCTCCAACATTATTATTCGGAAAAGAAAACAACTTTATACTTACTATTGGTATTTTATGTACGATAATTGATTTAATATATATTATAGTCCTTTTTAAATATAAGTCGCTTAATAAGTTTAGACTAGTATCATAATTTTATCATAAGGTAGTTATAAAAAGTAGTATCTAATTATTACAACAGTTTTTTGCAGGGCCTACGTTATTTGTATTGATAAAAGATTCTTAGAATTAGGTAACTTATTGTTGCCTCTCGTCCTAATTCCCTTTTTATGATGGGTATTATTGCCGAACTTTGCCAGTCCAAATTTTAAATTGTTGAACTATGAAAAAGTTATGTATGTATTTGCTTATAATAGGATTGGGGTTTCCTGTTTTTGCGCAAGAAAAACAATCTGATGATTTTTATGAATCAAATGATCTACCAGCAGTAGTATTAAAAAAGGCTGGGGATGAATTTTCAGTATATTATCCTGATAATTCTAATCCTGATAGTAGGGTGTTAAAGCTGGAAAATAAATTTATCGGCTATAAAATTGAGAATAATTTTCATGGAAAAACAAACTATTTGTTATTACTTGAAGTAGAAGGTGGAGCACTCTCTGCAACATTTGATGAACAAGGAAAACTAATTTCGGTAGTTGAAAAGTTTGAAAATGCAAGATTACCAGAAAATATTAGAGAAAAGCTAGCTGACGAATACCCAGAATGGAACCTTATAAAGGATAAGTTTTTATATGTTCAAAAAAGGGGAGAGATAACAAGGAAAGAATACAAGATTATAATGAAGAAAGATAATAAAATTAAAAGAATAGTTGTGGATGAGAATGGAACAATTATTAGAGGGAAATCATAGCTTTTATGCATTAATTACCTTTTTTAAAAAGTAGTTGTCAATTGATATGCTACTTTTTTTTCTATATATGAAATATTGGCTTATCGTATTGGTGCTCAATGTGTTAAATAGTGTTAATAAAGTTTTGTATTGTGATTTTTTTAACAAAAAACAAGTGGTTATTCCTTAAATTTACATAGCTATAGCATACTTAATTAAGATTAATCTTAACCCAAATTGTTGCTTATTTTTAAATAAAATATTCTTGTGTGTACTTTTATAATTTAATCAATTATAAGTATAAGTAAGGATGTTATTTGTTAATCGAAAAACAATTAGTTATGAAAACAGTATGCATGTATTTGCTTGTTGTGGGAATGATGTTTCCTATGCTTGCGCAAGAAAATTTATATGATGAATTTCATGAGTCAGAAGAGCTACCAACAGTAGTGTTAAAAAAAGCTGGAGAAGAGTTTTCAGTGTATTACCCTGATAGTAGTAATCCGGATAGTAGAGTATTAGAACTTGAAAAAACTTTTATATCATATAAATTAGAAACTGAAGAGGATAAGTTAAAATCTTATTTAGTATTATTTGAATTAGAAAATGGAATATTATCAGCCTCATTTAATGAAAACGGGAAATTAATTTCTGTCGTTGAAAAGTTCGATAATGTAAAACTCCCAGAGTTGGTAAGAAAAAGTTTAGCTGAAAAATTTCCAGAGTGGAGTTTAGTAAAAGATAAATTCCTTTATGTTCAAAAAAATGGATCAGTAAAAATAAAGGAGTATAAAATTATTATGAAAAAGGAAAATAAGATTCGTAGAGTAGTAGTTAACGAAGATGGTGTAATTATTAGAGGATATAAATCCTAATGAAATATAGTTATAAATAAAAAGCCGCTTATTAAAAAGCGGCTTTATAATTAGGGGTGATTAACCTTAAAATACTTATAAAAAGTATTTATTTTCGGGCGATAACTCTTTCAACAGCATTAATGATAGCTGTATCGTCTAACCCATATTTTTTCATTAATTGCTCAGGAGTACCTGATTCTCCAAAAGTATCGTTTGTAGCAACAAATTCTTGAGGGGTAGGGGTGTTTAATGCTAACACTCTAGCAACACTTTCTCCTAAACCACCTAAATGATTGTGTTCTTCAGCAGTAATTATACAACCTGTTTTAGCAACTGAAGCTAATATAGCTTCTTTATCTAAAGGTTTAATAGTATGAATGTTTATTACTTCTACAGAAATCCCTTTTGCTTCTAAAGCCTCAGCAGCTTTTAATGATTCCCAAACTAAATGTCCAGTGGCAACAATAGTTACATCAGTTCCTTCAGTTAATTGTACTGCCTTACCAATTTCAAATTTTTGATCAACGGGAGTAAAGTTAGCTACTTTTGGTCTTCCAAATCGTAAGTAAACAGGTCCTACATAATCAGCAATTGCTTCCGTAGCAGCTTTAGTTTGATTATAATCACAAGGATTGATAACTACCATCCCTGGTAACATTTTCATTAATCCAATATCTTCTAATATTTGGTGTGTTGCACCATCTTCACCTAAAGTTAATCCGGCGTGAGAAGCACAAATTTTTACATTCTTATCAGAATAAGCAATTGACTGACGAATTTGATCGTAAACTCTACCTGTAGAGAAATTAGCAAAAGTTCCTGTAAAAGGAATTTTACCACCAATTGTCATTCCTGCAGCAACACTCATCATGTTAGCTTCAGTAATTCCCATTTGGAAAAAACGTTCAGGATTATTTGCAATAAATTCGTCCATTTTTAATGAACCAACTAAGTCGGCACATAAAGCAACAACATTTTCGTTTGCTTTTCCTACAGCCGCTAAACCAGCTCCAAAACCAGAACGAGTATCTTTTTTACCTTGATCTATATATTTTTTCATGTTATTGTGCTTGTAGATTAATAATCTCCTAAAGTTTCAGGATTTTGTGCTAATGCGTTTGCTAATTGTTCGTCATTAGGTGCTTTACCATGCCAAGCATGTGTACCCATCATAAAATCAACACCATTACCCATTTCTGTGTGTAATAAAATACAAACGGGTTTTCCTTTCCCTGTTCTACTTTTAGCTTCCGCTAAAGCTTTAAGGATAGCATCAATATCATTTCCTTCTTTTACATCTAAAACATCCCATCCAAAAGCTTCAAACTTCGCTTTTAAATCTCCTAATGGTAATACATCATCTGTAGCACCATCAATCTGTTTTTTGTTATAGTCTACGGTAGCAATATAGTTATCTACTTTGTTACCTGCAGCGTACATTGCAGCTTCCCAAATTTGACCTTCTTGTAATTCACCATCACCATGCAAACTGTAAACAGTAGTATCTTCACCATTTAACTTTTTAGTTAAAGCAGCTCCAATAGCAACACTCATTCCTTGACCTAAAGAACCAGAAGCAATTCTGATACCTTCTAAACCTTCATGAGTTGTTGGGTGACCTTGTAAACGAGTATTTAATAGTCTGAAAGTACTTAATTCAGGAACAGGAAAATATCCGTTTCTAGCTAAAACGCTATAGTATACTGGAGAAATATGTCCGTTTGATAAAAAGAATAAATCTTCATTGAAACCATCCATTGTGAAGTTGGTATCATGTTTCATTACCTCTTTGTATAAACAAACTAAAAATTCAGCACATCCTAAAGAACCTCCTGGGTGACCAGAACTTACTTTGTGTACCATTCGTAAAATATCTCTACGAACTTGAATAACTTGATCTTGTAACTGTTGTGTTGGCATGTTGAGTTGTTAAAAATATGATGCAAAAATAGATTTTTAATGGTTATTATAAAACTATTATCTAAGCAATTATTAACTAATATCCTGATTTGCTAACAATTTTGATTTTATTAAGATTAACTTATCTATTAGTTGTTATATTTGCTTCCATAATTAAACGATAAAACTCGTTTGGTTAACTGAGGTTTTCCTCAATAAAAATAATGTTAATCCATAACTTTATGTAAGCACATAAAGGGAATTGATTTTGATATATGCAATTTGAAATAAACGCAAAAGACGCCCAATCTAAAGCAAGAGCTGGGAAGATGACTACTGATCATGGAGTTATTGAAACGCCTATATTTATGCCGGTAGGAACTATCGGTACAGTAAAAGGAGTACATCAAACAGAGCTTAAAAATGAAATAAATCCAGATATTATTTTGGGTAATACGTATCACTTGTATTTACGCCCTGGCATGGAAATCATGGAAAAAGCTGGTGGGTTGCATAAATTCATGAATTGGGATAGGAATCTTTTGACTGATTCAGGAGGGTACCAAGTATACTCACTTTCTTCTAATAGAAAAATAAAAGAAGAAGGTGTAAAGTTTAAATCACATATTGATGGTTCTTATCATTTCTTTTCTCCAGAATTTTCGATGGATGTTCAAAGAAGTATAGGTGCTGATATTTTTATGGCGTTTGATGAATGTACACCATACCCCTGTGATTACAACTATGCAAAACGATCAATGCATATGACACATAGATGGTTAGATAGATGTATAAAACATATTGGTGAAACTCCTGTTAAATATGGTCATGACCAAGCTTTTTTTCCTATAGTTCAAGGAAGTACTTATAAAGACTTACGTAAACAATCTGCTGAGTTTATTGCATCAAGAGAAGCGGTAGGAAATGCTATTGGTGGTTTGTCTGTTGGAGAGCCTGCAGATGAATTATATGCAATGACAGAGATTGTCTGTGATGTTTTACCAGTAGATAAACCAAGATATTTAATGGGAGTAGGTACTCCGATTAATATTTTGGAAAATATTGCTTTAGGAGTAGACATGTTTGATTGTGTTATGCCAACACGTAATGCACGTAATGGAATGTTATTTACCGCTTACGGATCAATAAATATTAAAAATAAAAAGTGGGAAGCTGATTTTTCTGCTATTGATGACATGGGAATTACTTGGGTAGATACCTATTATTCAAAAGCATATGTAAGGCATTTGTTTACTGTTAATGAAATGCTTGGTAAACAAATTGCTACTATCCATAATTTGGGGTTTTATTTATGGCTTACCCGTGAAGCTAGAAAACACATTATAGCAGGTGACTTTAGAGAATGGAAAGAAAAAATGGTAAAACAGATGGATAACAGATTGTAATGTTAAAAATACTTGATAGGTACATATTAAAACGATACTTAGGAACGTTCACTGTAATGTTACTATTATTTATTCCTATTGGAATAATGGTAGATTTGTCTAGTAAAATAGATAATATCATTGAAAGTAAGGCTCCAATAGGAAAGGTGTTTTTTTTCTATTTTAATTTTACCATATACATGGGCTACTTATTGTTCCCATTGTTTTTATTTCTATCAATAATTTGGTTTACCTCTAAGTTGGCAAATAAAACTGAAATAATAGCCATATTAAGCTCAGGGGTGTCTTTCAATCGTTTTTTACGACCTTATTTAATTGGCGCATCATTAATTGCTGTTTTCTTTTTTTTAGTTGGGATGTTTGTTTTGCCTGATTCTAGTAAAAATTTTAATGAGTTTAAATACGAATATTTACATAGGAATAGAAAAGATAAGGATGATGGTGTTAAATTTAGACAGATTAACGATAACGAATGTATATATGTATCTAGTTTTGATTCTAAAAAAAAAACAGGGTTTAATTTTACTTTAGAACATTTTGAAGGAAATAAATTAAAGCATAAAATTCAGGCAACTAAAATACAGTATAAAGAGAAAGATTCATCTTATAAATTATCGCTATACATTAGAAGAAATGTTGGTGAACATCATGATGAAATTATAAGAAAAACTAGAAAAGATACTATTTTTGATTTTGATCTGGACGATTTAACCCCAGTAAAATATATTGCGGAAACTAAAAGTTATTCGGAGTTAATTGAGTTCATCGAAAAGGAGAAAAAAAGGGGGTCGAGATATGTAAGTAGGTATGAGGTTGTCAAATATAAGCGTTGGAGTATTCCAGTATCAGCATTTATATTAACTATTATCGCAGTAGCTGTTTCTGCAATGAAGCGTAGAGGAGGTATGGGGGTTAACCTAGCTTTTGGTATTGCGTTAGCTTTCGTATTTATATTTATCGATAAAATATTTAGTGTAATGGCTGATCAATCTGGGTTTAACCCTTTATTAGCTGTTTGGTTACCAAATATTACTTTCGGGATTTTAGCCATTTACTTATTATATAATGCAAAACGATAAGCTTAAAAGTTATTTGCATTTACACCTCATAGTTTTTATATGGGGTTTTACAGCAATTCTAGGGAAATTACTTTCTATTGATGCAGTAGCATTAGTTTGGTATAGAATGACATTGGCCAGTGTACTTATTCTACTTTATATCAAGTATAAAAATATACGGTTACATATTTCAAAAGCTCAAATAATAAAATATGTTTTTGGAGGTGTTGTTATTGCTTTACATTGGGTGACTTTTTTTTATGCTATTAAAATTTCAAATATATCCATTGCATTGGCAACTATGAGTACTGGTGCGTTCTTTACTATTTTTATAGAAGCTTTATATAAAAGAAAAAAGGTTGATGTGCGAGAATTAATTTTTGGAGTACTAGCAATTGTAGGTTTATATATTATTTACAATGCAGAAATTAGTTTACAATTAGGAATGTTTGTTGCATTACTATCTTCTTTTTTATCTGCCGTTTTTTCAGTTTTTAACGCCGACTTTGTAAAAGAGGAAAGTGCGATTGTAATTTCATTTTATGAAATTATTTTTGGGGTGGTTGCGGTTACAGTTTATTTGCTCTGGAATGGTGAGTTGCTGACTGAAGGTTTTTTTATTTTACAACCTTTAGACTATATATGGTTGTTCATTTTAAGTAGTGTTTGTACAGCGTATGCTTTTATAGTATCCGTAGATTTATTAAAAAAGCTTAGCGCTTTTACAGTAATGTTAACGATTAATTTAGAGCCTATTTATGCAATTTTTTTGGCGGTAATATTATTTCCTACAAATGAAAAAATGTCTAACTCTTTCTATTTAGGAGCGGGACTAATTTTATTAACAGTTGTAATAAATGGAATTTTAAAAACGGTAAATAGTAAGAAAAAGAAAGCTGTTAATTTAGAATAATCATTAAGTGTTAATAAAGTTTATTATGTGTAATATGAATAAAATTATACTGTCAGAAAAAAAATAACAAAAGCATATTAATAATAGAGATTGATTGGTAAAGTTTTTATATTTGCTTCGCTAATAGATAACGACTAAAAATCATTATGGAATATTTAGATTTTGAGCTTCCTATACAGGAACTAGAAGAACAATTAGAAAAGTGTGCAGTTTTAGGTAAAGAAAGTGATGTTGATGTTACTGAAACTTGTAAGCAGATTGAAAAGAAACTAGCAGAAAAGAAAAAAGAAATATATAGTAACTTATCCGCTTGGCAACGTGTTCAAATGTCAAGACACCCATCAAGGCCATATACTTTGGATTATATTAAGGCTATTTGTGGTGATGAATTTATTGAACTACATGGTGACAGAAATGTAAGTGATGATAAGGCAATGATAGGTGGGCTAGGTAAAATTGGTGGGCAATCATTTATGATTATAGGTCAGCAAAAAGGATTTAATACCAAGACACGCCAATACAGAAATTTCGGTATGGCTAATCCAGAAGGGTATAGAAAAGCCTTAAGGTTAATGAAGTCAGCTGAAAAGTTTGGAATTCCTGTAGTTACCCTTATTGATACTCCAGGAGCATACCCAGGTTTGGAAGCTGAGGAAAGAGGTCAAGGCGAGGCAATTGCTAGAAATATTTTGGAAATGACCCGTTTAAAAGTGCCAATTATATGTGTAATAATAGGTGAAGGGGCTTCTGGTGGAGCATTAGGAATAGGAGTAGGTGATAAAGTATTAATGTTGGAAAATACATGGTACTCAGTAATTTCTCCAGAATCATGTTCTTCAATTTTATGGAGAAGCTGGGAGTATAAAGAACAAGCAGCCGAAGCGTTAAAATTAACAGCTAAGGATATGAAAAAAATGGGCTTAGTTGACGAAATTGTTAAGGAACCAATTGGTGGAGCACATAGAGATCGTGAAAAAACTTTTGACATTGTCGCTAAAGCAATTACAAAATCATTTGAGGAATTTAAAAAGTTATCACCAAAGGATTTAGTAGATCAACGTATGGAGAAATATTCCAATATGGGAGTATATAATGAGTAAGTTTCATTAAAACTAATAACTTATAAAAACACCGAAGTATTAACTTCGGTTTTTTTGGCGTTATTAACAATAAAATAGACTTATTAACAGTCTAATTGTTGATTAACTGTGAATTACTATAAATCAAATTAGCAGTAAAAAACTGTACATTCGTTGCCATGGAAAATCCCAATTTTGCTCAAGGATATCAAGTAGATAAAAGTACTCTAATAAATTTAGAGAAAGGAAAAATACCCCCTCAAGCAATTGATTTAGAGGAAGTTGTGCTTGGAGCGATGATGATTGATAAAAAAGGAGTCGATGATGTAATTGATATTCTACATCCTGAAGCATTTTATAAACAAGCCAACCAATTTGTTTTTGAAGCGATATTTAAGCTCTTTGAAAACTCTGAGCCTGTTGATTTATTAACGGTTTCTCATCAGCTTAAGAAAGACGAGAAATTAAAGCTGGTTGGAGGTGATTTTTATTTGATTTCATTAACTCAAAAGGTGTCTTCTTCCGCGCATATAGAGTTTCATGCACGTATAATTTTACAAAAATTTATTCAAAGAAGTTTAATTAAAATTTCTAGTGAAATTATAGAAGAAGCATATGACGAAACGAAAGATGTTTTTGATTTATTGGATAATGCTGAAGCAAAATTATACGAAGTTACTCAAGGAAATATTAAAAAATCTTCTGAATCTGCAAGAGATTTAGTTCATCTTGCTAAAAAGAAAATTGAAGAAATTTCCCAACAAGATGGTACAAGTGGTATTCCTACAGGGTTTACTAAACTTGATGCGTTAACTTCAGGGTGGCAGCCTTCCGATTTAATTATTATAGCTGCACGTCCTGGTATGGGTAAAACAGCTTTAACTTTAACAATGGCACGTAATATTGCTGTTGACGCGAATAAAGGTGTAGCTTTCTTTTCATTGGAGATGTCATCAGTACAATTAATTACGCGTTTGATTTCATCTGAAACAGGATTGTCTTCAGAGAAATTACGTACAGGTAAGTTAGAAAAACATGAGTGGGAGCAATTAAATGTAAAAGTTAAAAATTTAGAAAAAGCACCTTTGTTTATTGATGATACCCCATCCTTATCCATCTTTGATTTAAGAGCAAAGGCCAGAAGGCTGGCTTCTCAGCATAATATTAAAATAATTATGATTGATTACTTGCAATTAATGACTGCCGGTGGATCAAGTAAAACGGGAAACAGGGAACAAGAAATTTCAACAATATCTAGAAACTTAAAGGCATTAGCTAAAGAACTTGAAGTTCCAGTAATTGCACTTTCCCAATTATCACGTGCCGTTGAATCGAGGGGAGGGAGTAAAAGGCCTTTACTTTCTGATTTAAGGGAATCTGGAGCGATTGAGCAGGATGCGGATATTGTATCGTTTATTTATCGACCAGAATATTATAAAATGGATGAATGGGATGATGATGAGCGTTCTCCTACTGAAGGACAAGGAGAATTAATTATTGCCAAACACAGAAATGGTGGTTTGGAAAATATACGTTTGAAATTTATTGGTCACTTAGGTAAGTTTGATAATTTGGATGACTTTAGTACACCTTTCGAAATGCAATCATCAATGAATGATGATGATAGTCCTTTTTCTACAGGTTCGTTACCTAGTCCAGAAGATGCCTTTGGAAGTTCAATGAACTCCAATCAAGGTTTTAATGATGACGAAGTTCCTTTTTAATCATGAGGATACTTTTATAACAATTAGTATTACAAAATAAAAATGACTTATTATTTTAATAATAAGTCATTTTTGTTTTATTTGTAGGTCATTCTTTTCCAATTTTTAAGTATCTTTTGTCTTATGAAAAAACAAGTACTACTTATGCTAATACTACTGTATTCAGTAAGTAATTTTGCATCTTATATTATTATACCTATGGATGCAGAAAGCCAGAAAAATCATTTAAAGGCATATGGTATAACGTATTGGCTCCTAGAGAATCAACAAAAAGTAAAATGGTTACTGAATTATCGAGGAGGGGCCTTCTTGATATCGGATACTGAAGAAACACGTAAAGAATGTACTATTCGTGGAGTCTCATATGAAGTGTTATCAAATGAAAAAACTGAGGAAATTTTAATAGCGATTAGTAGTCCGTCTGTTAATCAAGAAGCTGTTGTTTTAGAAAAAGCACCAAGAATTGCTGTATATGCACCAAGTTCTAATTTGCCTTGGGACGACGCAGTTACAATGGCTTTAACTTTTGCTGAAATCCCTTATGAAAAAATATATGATGAAGAAGTATTAAACAACGCTTTGATTGCTTATGATTGGTTACACTTACATCATGAAGATTTTACAGGGCAATATGGTAAGTTTTATAGAAGTTTTAAGGCAGCGCCTTGGTATATTGAAAGTAAAAACAATGCTGAATTATTGGCAAAAAAGCTAGGCTATGAGAAGGTTTCTGAGGAAAAAAGAGCAGTAGCATTAAAGATTAGAGATTTTGTTGTAGGTGGAGGGTTTATGTTTGCAATGTGTAGTGCTACTGATAGTTTAGATATTGCATTAGCAGCAACAAATGCTGATATTTGTGAGTCAATGTTTGATGGTGATCCTAGTGATGCAAATTATCAGAGTAAATTAAATTTTAGAAATACATTTTCATTTACGAATTTCACATTAGAACGTAACCCTAATACCTATGAATTTTCTAGTATTGATATGACTACAAAGCGAAAAATCAAAAAAGAATTAGATTATTTTTCTTTAATGGAATTTTCGGCAAAATGGGACCCTATTCCAACAATGTTATGCCAAAACCATACGCAATTAATAAAAGGATTTATGGGACAAACAACTTCTTTTGAGCGTAAAGAGTTAAAAGCATCAGTATTAGTGATGGGAGAAAATAAAACGAATGGTGAAGCAAAATATATTCATGGAATTAAAGGGAAAGGTTTTTTTACCTTTTATGGAGGTCATGATCCAGAAGATTATCAGCATAGGGTGGGTGATCCGAAAACAGAATTAGAGCTTCATCCAACTTCGCCAGGATATCGTTTAATATTAAATAATGTATTGTTTCCAGCAGCAAAAAAGAAAAAGCAAAAAACCTGAGTAATAAAAGTTTTTTTTTTATCTTTAGTAAAATGAATACACTTTTTATAAGTTCATATGTCTAGCTAATGACTGATAAATTAAAATTCAAAAATAAATACGGAAGGACAACTACACTTGCCTTAAATGTATTTTATACATTATCATTAAGTACATTTCTATTTTCTTTATTTTGTTATTTCCAAATAGGAATTAGAGGAGTTATTTTTAAATCTTTATTGGCATATTCGATATTCAATTCCATTAATATTTTATTTTTTTATGTACACAAAAGGATACTAAAATCTTACGTTATTGCTTCAGTATTGGGGTATATAACCTTATTATTTATTTGTTCTTTTAGTGGAGGTGTAAATAGCCCTGCAATTTCATTTTTTGTTTTAATTATATTCTTTGGCTATTTAATTAAGAAAATATATGGTAACATATGGTTTATTACAGTTATAGTAACAGTTTTAGTTTTTTATATTCTGAATATATCTTCATTTGAACTTGTTAATGAAATTAATGATGAGAATATTGCAGAATTTAATTTATTATTTCTTTTTTTCTTAATCATATTATTGGGTGGAGTTTTTGGAAGAATGATGAACAAAACCAATGAAAAAATTAAAAAAGCAAAACTTGAAATTGTAAAAAAGAATGATGAAAAAACAGTAATGCTAAAGGAAATTCATCATCGAGTAAAAAACAACTTGCAAGTAGTAAATAGTTTACTTCGTATTCAAGCTAGGAGTGTGGTAAATGAAAAGGTTAAAATGATGTTTAAGGTTGCGCAAAGTAGGGTTATTGCAATGGCAAGATTACATGAAAAAATATACAATACTAAAGATTTAAAAAATATTGATGTACCTGAGCATTTTAAGTTACTCGTTGGCGATTTGATTAGTAGTATTAATTTGGATAAAGATGTTTCTTCAAAGTTAAATATTGAGCCCATTAAAATGTCTATTGACACCTTATTACCTTTGAGTTTAATTATTAATGAATTGATTTCAAATTCACTGAAACATGCTTTTAATGATCTAGAAAAGGGCGAGGTAATAGTGGAATTAATGTCCTTGAAAAATTCCCAATGTAAATTAACCGTAAGTGATAATGGTAATGGTGTTGATATGGATATTTTATCGAGCACAAATAATTCTACTGGAGTTACATTAATTAAAACATTTGTGAGGCAATTAAACGGGTCGATAACATCTTTAAAAAACACCAATGGTACAAGCTTTGAAATAACCTTCATTAACGGTGTCATTAAATAATTTAACCGATAACCTTCTCTATTACAATGCCTAGAATTGTTTTTATTTTTCGCTTTAAATAAAACAAGCTACTTTGTAATGACTTTTTTTTTAGCTACCTTTAGTAATGAAACTTAGTTGATTACGGTTTTTTGGTGTACAAGTGTTGCTGAGATCTGGTATAATTGAGTTATAAACTAGCGAAATAATGTTACAATTTTCATTTTTGAAATATAATTTTGGTAAGAGAACGAAACTAACGATAAAGGTCTCTCTAACCTGTTCAATTATGACTCTTATATGTGCTGTACTTTGTTATTACTTCCTTGAAATTACAGGAATTATATTTTATACGCTGTTGGTATATTCCATTGTTAATTTTTTAAATATTCTAGTGTTTCTAAAACATAGAAAATTAGAAATAACTTATAATATAATGTCAATATTGGCATTTTGTGTAACTTATGTAATATGCTTATATAGTGGAGGTGTTAATAGTCCTTTTTCTACTTTTTTAGTGTTAATTATCTTCTCAGGTTATGCGACAACTATCTTTTATGGTGATTTATGGTTGGTTATCGTTTCTTTTGCGACTTTATCACTTTATTTAATAAGTATATCAGATTATAACTTTACTAATTATGTGCCGGCAAAAGCAGATGATGCATTTAATTTTTTCTTTTTATTATTCTTAATAGTGTTGTTGGGAGGAGTTTTTGGTAGGTTAATGAGTAAAAATAATGATTTAGTTTATAAGTCAAAAAAAGAAATTGCCAAAAGAAATGAAGAGAAAACAGTTATGTTAAAGGAGATTCATCACCGAGTTAAAAATAACCTGCAAGTAGTAAATAGCTTACTTCGTATTCAGGCAAGGGGACTTGATGATGAAAATGTGAAGTTAATGTTTAAGCTAACCCAAAGTAGGGTTATTGCTATGGCTAGATTACATGAAAAAATATATAATACAAAAGATTTAAAATATATTGATGTTAATGATCATTTTAGATTACTTATAAGAGATTTGATTCACAGTTACAATTTGGATAAAAATATTGTATCTAAATTTAGTATTGAACCTGTAAAAATGTCAATAGATACTCTTTTGCCACTAAGCTTGATTGTTAATGAATTAATTTCTAACTCATTAAAACATGCTTTTAATGATGTTGAGGCTGGAGAGCTCTTTGTTGCGTTGAAAAGTACGGACAGTAATTATGAATATGAACTAATTGTTGGTGATAATGGTATTGGAGCTCAAGGATGTGTATTGTCTGAAATTGTAAGCTCTACAGGGGTTACATTAATTAAAACATTTGTAAGACAGTTAAATGGTTCTATAGTGACATTAAAAGAAAAGAAAGGGACTAATTTTAAAATATTATTTTCTAATATTTAAAAAAATGTAAAATAAAAAAAAGCCATCTAAAATAGATGGCTTTTTAAGCGAGATAAATATGTTAAACGTTTTTATTTTACTTTGTCAACAATTGCTTTAAAAGCAGCTGGGTTGTTCATTGCTAAATCAGCTAAAACCTTACGGTTTAATTCGATGTT